>Ga0208413_1000029_pt1 | contig 138736 bp, 131 predicted proteins | sample AntAceMetag02UKD_FD_184761 | JGI IMG/M metagenome (GOLD analysis project Ga0208413, IMG submission 184761) | Saline lake microbial communities from Ace Lake, Antarctica - Antarctic Ace Lake Metagenome 02UKD (SPAdes) (version 2) | ecosystem: Environmental > Aquatic > Non-marine Saline and...
GTCCTTGATGCTAGTCACGGTACTAGTCACACTCTTTATGTCGGCGGAAGTTGGTCCGACTTTGCTAGGTCATTTTGGGTTTATACATATGTTTAGTTTTCTGGTTTTCTATTATGTTCCGACGGCCTATCTAGCCATAAGAGGTGGCAATATCAAGAAACACAGGGACAGCATGATTGGTCTCTATGTTGGTGGAATTCTCATAGCTGGTGGGTTTACCTTTGTTCCGGGTAGGTTGTTACATAGTTGGTTAATTGGATAAGCCATCACCTAACAAATCGCTGTTGTCGGAATCACTCGCTGCGCTCGCTCTCCGCAAAGCGCGGCGTTAGCAATCGAAGGAAATTCGAACTATGTCAGGTATTGTTGAGTTAGATGAACTGTTAAAAATGATGTCACCAGAAGTCCAGGATGGTGAGTACATATTCTGTACACTTGCTGTCGATAATTTTGATTATATGCATCTTAGTCCTCTGGCTGTATTTAAAGAGTCAGAAGGTTTAACTTTAGTAATTTCAGTCGAAGCAGCGATACAAGAAAAAATTTCATTTGAAGGTACATTTAAGCAAATTACTCTAACCGTTCACTCAAGTTTGGACGCAGTAGGTTTGACTGCAGCTGTAGCAAATAAATTGACGTCTTATGGCATAAGCGCTAACGTAATTGCAGCCTATTATCACGATCATATATTTGTGCAAACAGAAAAGGCGGAGCAAGCATTATTAGCTTTAAAAGAGTTCAGAGTAGGGCTAAGCTAAATTGCTAACAAGCGCATTAAATCTGACTCCGCAGTTTATGCGGGCGTTATGTGTTTCTCTAGACTGGAGTTTTGAATGTTAGATTTGAGACCAAATTGCGAGTGCTGTAATAAGGATTTACCGCCAGAATCAACAGAGGCAAATATCTGTACTTTTGAATGCACTTTTTGTACAAGTTGCGTTGAAGGTGTTTTGAATCACCAATGCCCTAATTGTGGTGGTAACTTTGTGAATCGACCAATAAGACCTATTGCAGCGTTAAAAAATAATCCAGCATCAACTAAGCGCGTGTTAAAAGAACAGGGTTGTGTAGCAAACACATAACAAGAATTTCAAGAGGGACAAAATAAAGTTGGCTTTTTTGTTCACTCCGTTCGCCTATTTTAGCCAACTCTATTTTGCCCCTTAAATGGGCGTTATAACCTCAAAAGATTAGGGGCATAGTTACAAAGGTTTCAAATTAAATAGCGAAGGTGTTATTCTTTAACTGGTTCGAAAAATTAAAAGGCATTTAGCAAACAGGGAGTTTGTAAATGGAAATACGAAATCAAAAAACATCAGTGCTGTTGGCAAACAATGTCAGTGAAATAGTATTCAGTCAAAATAAAAGAAAATCCCCAGTTTCTAAGTTCATCACCAACATCAATCATGACAGTTATAACAAACAGCTTGTATGGAATCGCTTCGCTCTCCACACAGCTGGGCGTTAGGCATTCATCATATTACGTCAGTATTCGATGTATATCATTAAGGAATAATATGTCTCTATTAATCGCCATGATTTCGTTCTCATTGGCAATGTCAATTTCACCTGGACCAGTAAATATGGTGATTGTTTCTTCTGGAGCAAGTTACGGTATTCGTAAAACTTTTTCTTTCGTTTCTGGTGCTACGATTGGTTTTACATTGTTACTGCTATTCATGGGTCTAGGTTTTTATAAAGTTATTGATTTGTATCCATCTATTCTTAAATACCTAGCGGTTGCAGGTTCGCTATTCATTATTTATATGGGCTATTTACTTGCTTCATCAAAAGCCGAACTAGATATAATAAAAGAAAAACTGCCAACTTTCATTCAAGGTTTTCTATTGCAGTGGTTAAACCCTAAAGCATGGATTGCATGCGTTGCAGGTGTTTCGTTGTTTTCAGTACCTAATGATAACGGAGTGTTTTTAACCTTCTCATTTGTTTATTTTATAGTTTGTTATTTAGCCTTGTTTGCTTGGTCTGTATTAGGAGATAAAGTCACATTTTTTTTAAATAGTGAGTTTAGGTTAAAAGCTTTCAACATATTAATGGGTGGCTTATTAATTGTTACAGCTATCTTTTTGCTTTATTCTCAATTTAATTAATTTACAAAATGCCTAACAAAAAGCTGCAATCTGACTCCATAAACTATCACGTTTTTTGTTCCAAAAAACCTGCCAGCTTGCTACGCAGTTGAGCTGGGCGTTATAAGTTTAATACTTAATATACTATTAAGTATTAAGTGATGAGTATCATATTTAAAGGAAAGAAAAATGAACATTGAAATTTGGTTTACGTTTGTAATAGCGGTTATTACCTTTTGTGCCATCCCTGGACCAACAGCACTTCTTGTTATCGCTCAAGCAATGAAAAATGGCAAAGGTTCAGGTATTCCAATGGCAATTGGAGTAATACTTGGGTGTTTGACTTCAATGACACTTTCTTTAGTTGGCTTAGGTGCAATACTAATGACATCATCTACCTTATTTTTATTATTTAAGTGGCTCGGTGTTGGATATTTAGTTTATCTAGGGATTAAAACTTTTTTTGAGAAAACCTCTGATATTGAAATCGATAAAAATCCTGTAAAGTTATCTTACAAAAAATTAATAGTGTCTACATACTGCGTTACAACGCTGAACCCTAAAGGAATAATATTTTTTGTAGCTTTCTTTCCCCAATTTATTGAAATAGGCAGTAGTTTTTATATTCAAATGCTAATTCTTGTTCCAACTTTCGTAGTGATATTGGGTAGTAGTATTCTTTTATATAGTTTGTTTGCTGAAAAAGTAGGAGATAAAATTAAATCTGTTAAAGCTAGAAAAAAAATGAACCGTATTGGTGGCGGTGCACTGGTAGGTGCAGGTCTTATTACCGCTACTATAGAAAAATAAACATTCTTATAACAAGTTGCTGCATCGGAAAACCAACTCGCTCGCGCTCGCTGTTTTCTGCTGAGCTGGGCGTTATATGTCTCTAGAGGATTCTGGTTAAATTAAAGTTTCGAGCGCTAATACATTGAGTTCAAAATGAAAAAAATAAGGCTTTCTTTGATTCTGGCTGCAAGCCTTATCAGCTGTGATTCAGACTCTAACGAAACCGCTAACCATTTTGATTACAATGATAACTATTGGAGTCTTGTAGAGTATGGTTGGACGTCAGATACCATGACACAATTGATACCAGAGACACAATATGAAATAAGGTTCTCTAAACAAGTAAGTGAAGTTACAGGGACAATTGATTGTAATCATTTTCAATCATCCTATTCGTCCTCCGAAAATAATTTATCAATTGACTATATAGCGCCAACAGAAATGTTATGTTCATATGAAATAAACTCTTCCGCCGAAGAACTTCAAAAATATAAAGACCAAAATTCATTTATAACTCTAGCGTTAAGTACAATTGACCATTCTGAAATCGAAGAAGACAAATTCACCATTTATTCTGTTGGCGGAGAAATATTGTCATATAGATTTATAGATGTCGATTAGGCTTATAACAAGTTACTCAAAAGGACGAATAACAGTTGGCTGTTTACTCCTCCGTCGCTTATTTTAACCAACAATTACTTGCCTCTTAGTGAGGCGTTAAACCTTAAGAGAAAAATCATGGAAAAAAATAGGGGTCAAAGACTTTTAATGAATTCACTCGCTCTGCTAATATGGTTTTAATAAGATCAGCGATAAGGAGTTCGTATGCCAAGAAAGCCGCGCTTTATTGTTCCTGATGTACCTGTTCACGTTGTACAAAGAGGCCGTAGTCGAGAACCGGTATTTTATGATGATGCCGATTACCTAGTATATCTTCGTCGACTAAAAGATGCGTCTTTCTTGTTCTTGGCATCACAGTGTCCTTTTGTGAAAGTTGAATGAATTAATTTAAGAGGTGAAACGTTGGTATAAGCTACTTATTTTAAAATTAAAGACGATCTTGAGTATCATCAACCTTTCGCCGAGAAGATTGGTAGGGTGTAAAATTTCTTGACAACTATCGATAATGTGTAAAAGTTCTTTACAATAAATTGCCAAGCATTTATTTATTAATTTGCTAGTAAAATTAAATAACTATTAATAACAGTAACTTAAGAATTTAATGTGTAAGTTGGCACGTTACATGCTTTATATTTATTGACAAAACTAAAACTTCAAAGGACTAAATTATGAAAAACTCTACAGGGAACTTAATCGGCATTATTGCCCTATTCATGGTGGCAGGATCAGCGCAAGCTATTCCAGTGAGCATCAATTTTACTGGTGACAATTGGATCACCGCAGTTAAAAGCACAGATTCGGATGGAGATAATGCACATTGTGCTAGTGGGTCTGGACCTGGTACAGATGATTGTGTCAGTTATGTTGTTACTGGTGGTAATCAAGATAACTGGAAAAAAAGCGATAATTTAATGCTAAATTTAGATGTTGGATCTTATTGGGTTATGTTCTCTGTTGAAAACTATGGAAGCGGCCCAGATGGTCTTAATCTTAACCCGGCCGGATTACTTGCAGATATTACAACTTCTGGCCAGACTTACTTGAGTGGTGCCGAATGGCAGTATAGTATTGTAAGTGCTCCATCAGATGATAGTGCGAGTTGGACTAATGTAACTACTTATGGCGCTAATAACGCTGGTGGAAATCCTTGGGGATTAGTTGCTGGAATAGATGATAGTGCTCAATGGGTTTGGGACGAAACACTTAATAATGGTGCATACGATAGCTTGTGGATAAGAACTCAGATTGATGTTGATTCTGTACCAGAGCCTTCGATCATTGCTCTTTTTGGTTTAGGTCTTGTTGGAATGGGTTTTGTAGCTCGCAGAAGAAAGCAATCTTAAATCTAGTAATTTCATAGATATTAAAACCCGCCTCTTTAGGCGGGTTTTTTTGTTTAAATTACACGTTAATTTTTAGATGTGTAGTGGCATAAGTTAGCTATAATCGACTGATGCCTGATACCAATATACTATCCCAACAAAATGCACTATCAACCGATGTTGAAGGCTACTTCCAGGTCTCTGCACCCTTTCATTGCACCCACAAACTTTAGCAAACTTTAGAAGTTCCAAATTTAGCCTTAAATCCTAGGCGCCTTTGAGGTAAAACAGGGTAGTCTAGAAAATACGAATGGCTTTATAAATAATCGGACTTTTCTAATTATTTTGCAGGCTTTAACCAAAACTAAAACATAGCTACCCGATGGACGATGATTCGGCCATACCATTTTTGGTGTTTTTGTTTTACACGAGCTCTGTTAGGCAGGAAAAACTTTTCACACGCTCGGATACCATGCACCCACTGTTTCCCAAGTTGTTTACAGGCTTGTTTTATGTGATATGACGTGCCGACTAATGACTTAAACTGACTTTCAAAGTTTTGACTCAGGTAACAGAAGTGTTTCGGGCGATGTTCAATTGTTGGAGGATTTTCGGCGTGCTTTCGGCTATTGCGCCGCGCTTATCATCCCGCAAGTCCAATCGACCAGCTCTAGGTAATCAGTGAGTCTAAACGGTAGGCCGTTTGGCATATCGCGCCTCGGGTTACCGACGAAGGGATACAGTCCATCCGTCTGTTGCTGTGGTTCATTCGGTTGCTCGGCTTTTGCTGCCTGTTCACACCGTCGTTTAATACTGGTGTGACCTAAGTCAGTCAAGCTATCCGCTATTCCGGCTCTTATCGGGTTCAAGTCCACATAAGCGGCACAGGTTGCGAGTGCTTTTTCATCAAGCAATGCCTAGCTGGAAAAACGGCCTTCCCAGAAGCGTCCAGTGCAATCGTCTTCTTGGTTCGCCTTGTGTGCTATGCCTTCATTGATAATCCTCATGAACCAACTCATATCCATTAAACGCTCACGCCAGAGCACCATAGAGGCATCAAGACTGGCTTGTTCTGCCGCCGTGAGTAACTCACCTTTGGCAAAACGCAGGCTATAAAGTGCGCCACTAAGCAGTAGATGCCATCGTTCGAACACCTCGAGTGCGTCCCAGTGATCAACCGTTGATTTGTCGATGAATAAAACCACGTGGTAGTGGTTATGCATCACAGAATAAGCACACAAATCTTTAGCGAAGACAGTCGCCAGTTCGAGTAGTTTATCCTCAATCCATTGTCGTCGATGGGCGAAGGACTGACCGGTTACTGCATCTTTACCACAGAGAAATGTACGGCGAACACAGGGTTAGCTGCAATGGTAATAAGGGGTGGCGTCGAGAGAAACCTGCGTCTTTCTTGATCTTGGCATCACAATATCCTTTTGTGAAAGTACAAGGAATTGATTTAACAGGCAGAGCTTTTATGTCAATTAAATTTGATGGGTGTCTATAAATGGAGTTTTGAAGAAATGATATCAGGCTTGTAATACCCTAATAACTAGTGGTTCAGGTCTAATTCTACATTTTTTACTCATTATAAAATCTCAGAGACTAACATCACCCAATAGGCTAACAAAATAAGTATGGCCCGCTTGCACCACCACACCACAAGCTCTATAGTCGCATTTCCTCAACGGAGTGCCTTAAGAAGCTGAGAGGTGTTTACACCAACCCGATGAACCTGATCCAGTTAGTACTGGTGTAGGGATGTGAGCGAATCCACTATCGATTTACCCCATCTCTCTATTTATAGAATTATCTAATGGAGACACTAATGTCCATAATTCACAAACAAAATTACAAGAAGGCTTATCAATTGTTTGCGGCGGTTCTGCTCAGTGGCCTGGTTTCAACCACTAGTATTGCAGCTAAGCCAACATTAACGGTTTATACCTACGACTCGTTTACCAGTGATTGGGGCCCCGGACCAAAAGTTAAACAAGCATTTGAAGAAACCTGCGACTGCAACCTGTCGTTAGTTGGTTTAGAAGATGGCGTATCTCTGCTCAATCGACTTAAACTAGAAGGAAAAAATACAAAGGCTGATGTCGTGCTAGGTATCGATACCAACCTGACAGCCGATGCTCGTGCAAGCGGCTTATTCTCAATGCATGGTCAAACGCTTCAAAATAGTGCCCTGCCACAGGCCTGGAATGATGATACTTTTTTTCCTTACGATTACGGTTACTTTGCTTTTGTCTACAATACCGAGTTATTGAAGAACCCACCGACCAGTCTTAAAGAATTAGTAGAAGATGCCAATGGGCCCACTATCCTGATTCAAGACCCTCGCACTAGTACGCCAGGTCTGGGTTTATTGTTGTGGGTCAAGAAAGTGTATGGCGACAAAGCTGATGAAGCCTGGGAGAAACTATCGAAGCGAATCGTTACTGTCAGCAAAGGCTGGAGTGAAGCTTATGGTCTATTCCTCAAAGGTGAAGCAGATATGGTATTAAGCTACACCACATCACCGGCTTATCACATTATTGCCGAAGATGATAAACGCTTTGCGGCCGCCGAATTTTCTGAAGGTCACTACCAGCAAACCGAAGTGGCCGGATTAGTCGCCGCTAGCCAACAACAAGACTTGGGTAAAAAGTTTCTTGCATTCATGCAAGGTGAGAAATTCCAAAATATAATTCCAACCACCAACTGGATGTACCCGGCTGCCTTAGCTAGAACAAGTCTTCCCGACGGATTCAACGACCTAGTTGAACCTTCAACAGCACTCATATTCAGCGATGGTGAGATCGCTGATAACCGAAAAAAATGGGTCGCTGAATGGTTAGAGGTAATGTCAAAATAGGGCAAAGGAAACTTCTATCTCTATGGTCAAAATTGACTCAGGTCTACACGTATGTTTTTTACTTTAAGCCAATAGCCGTCGATGTCACTTCCGAATCGCTCTGGCTATTGGATTTTGGCCATTATTGCGCTGGCTGTGCTGGCGCCATTGTTAAGCCTGTTAACACAAAGTGGCTTATCAACTGATGACTCAGCGGGCCTTGAGTTCTGGCAGAGTAATTATCTTCGCCGAATCTTATTCTTCAGTTTATGGCAGGCACTTTTATCAGCTGGTATAAGTATCGGCCTGGCATTGCTGGTCGCAAGAGCATTGGCTCATCATGGTGTGTTCCCTTTCAGGGGTTTATTACTTAAGCTATTTGGTCTGCCACTAGTTGTGCCCTCGATAGTGGCAGTGATGGGTGTTGTTTCAATCTACGGTAGCAATGGTTGGATTCCACTAGGCCGGTCTCTTTATGGCTTGAACGGAATTTTGCTAGCGCATGTTTTTTTCAACATGCCATTAGCGGTGCGATTATTACTACCCGTTTGGCAATCGATTCCAACCCATCACTGGCAAATGAGTGAGCAACTGGGGTTAAATCGTTGGCAGCAATGGCGACATCTTGAATGGCAGGCATTACGAGAAAGCTTGCCTGGAATATCTCTGCTTATATTCATGTTATGCCTAACTAGTTTTGCGGTGGTACTAACACTCGGTGGTGGCCCGAAAAGCACGACTTTGGAAGTGGCAATCTACCAATCACTAAGATTCGATTTCGATCCACCTCAGGCGGTAGCACTCGCACTATTACAGCTAGGTCTGTGTTTATTAGTTGCCTGGGCAAGCTCTCTTTTTCATAAACTACCCGATGTAGAAATCTCTTTACCTAATGTACAAATGACCACAGTAGCAGCGGGTCGTCATATCAACACGGTGATCATTAGCGTTGCCGCGATATTTGTCGGCATGCCTTTAGTGGCAATGATAATCGATGCACTTAATGGCCCAATATTAACCGTCTTGAGTAAGCCGGAATTATGGTTATCAGCCAGTCTAACCCTGTTAATTGGAGTCAGTGCATCTGCACTGTCAGTTTTGGCTGGGTGGTTACTACTCAGTACCAGCACCGACTATGCAATGCTCGGACAACGACGAAAAGCGAGTATGATCGAAATGCTCGGCTCTATCGTTTATGTCGTACCACCCTTAGTCATCGGCACAGGTCTATTTATATTAATGGCGCCACATCTAAACGTATTTGAGTGGGCTATCCCGGTTGTCATTTTAATTAATGCGATGATGGGATTGCCGTTTGTTATTCGTACACTCGGTCCTGCCATGCGCCAAAGTAAAATGCGTTATCAACAATTATGTGAAAGTCTGGCACTGACAAAGTGGCAGCGATTTAAAATTGTCGACTGGCCTTTGTTACGTAAATCGGTAGCTTTGTCTACCGCATTGGTTGCAGCGATGGCGATGGGAGACCTGGGTGTCATCGCATTATTTGGCACACCCGAAATCACAACACTGCCATTGATGTTATATCATCAGTTATCGGCCTATCTCATACCAAATGCAGCGGTTACCGCCGTTTTTCTGTTGGGTTTTTGCCTATTGGTATTCTGGTTGTTAGAAAAGTTAATTGGAGGCAAAACAAATGTTGAGCATTAAACATCTAGAATTTTGTTACACAGCCACCGACACCAATAAAGCGCAGCCCATGTGTTTTGATCTAACCGTCAATTCTGGTGAGGTATTAAGCCTGATCGGCCCCAGTGGCTCTGGAAAAAGTACACTGCTCAAACTAATTGCAGGGTTCAACTCAACAAGCAATGGCAGTATTGAAATCAATGGCCAGCAAATTCAGCTATTACCACCTGCAAAAAGGCCAGTCACCATGGTTTTTCAGGAACATAACTTGTTTCCGCACTTAGATGTCTATACCAATATCGCACTGGGCATCAATCCATCGCTTAAGTTGACCACCCAACAAAAAAAGTCAATTGATGATGCGCTTGAAAGTCTGGGTTTAGCAGGCATGCAAAAACGCAGTCCCGGCAGTTTGTCTGGTGGCCAAAGGCAACGAGTAGCATTGGCACGCGCACTAGTGCGTAAACACGCGATTCTATTACTCGATGAACCCTTTGCTGCACTCGGCCCAGCCCAACGAGAAGAAATGATCGGGCTGGTTAAAGCAATGGTCGAAGATCAAAATATGTGTGCACTGCTAGTCAGTCATCAACCAACCGATACACTACTAGCGTCAAGTCGAACCGCATTTATCAATGAGGGTCAGATCATGAAAATTGATGTAACCGAAAAGCTACTCAATCAATCAGGCCTCACCGAAATTAATCAATATCTAGGAACCTAGGTGCCTTTGATCAATTCATGAACAAAGACACCCTAAAACAATAAATAATCAAGACACCCACTTTAGAAGACCCAAATTCACCCCGTCCGTCAAGCAAAGACGGACTAGGTGAAATAATTAATGAATATGAACAAATATTTTTTTTAGTGTTCCTACAGCCTTTTGATCAAACCTAGGGCATAGCAATCCATCGACCAGTTATTCGGCAAGGCAATCGTTAGTATTTTTGAATTATCCCAGTTCTATTAGCTAGGAAAAAACTTTTCACAAGCTCGAATACCATGCACTCACTGCGTCCCTAATTGTTCAAAAGCTTGTTTTATGTCAATTTATTTTATGGGTGTCTTTAAAGGTGCAGGGTGGATTTAAATTCAATTTTTCATATTATTGGGGCATTATTCGCTTTCTTTTGCGGTGGTTACCCACCCATCCTATTAGCAATCCTAATGATAGCAATGAAAGCATACTGGGTTCAGGCACGCTCGCTGTATTGAAGGCAACATTATCGATTAGCACTTTCGAATTAAAGCCATCGTCTTCATCATATAATTCAAAAGACAGCGCAATGTCTTTACCCGCCATACTACTGACATCAAAGCTGAATGAAAGAAACCCTAAACCATCATTAACATAATCGATTTCACCAGTATTGATACTGCTATCAGAACCAGAAAGAAATAGATCGCTTAAGCTACTAGGATCAGTAGAATCATACAAACTTATGTATAACGTATCAACAAAACCCCGAAAGTTAAGGGAACCATCCTCTGTTGAATCAACACCCAAATCGATAAAACTGGCATAGAAGCTCAGAGTAGATATATCCGCTGCCAGAGTTATGGGGCTACCAAAACTAAAAGACCCATCATCGCCCTGAAGCAACGCGTATAAATCATTTCCTGATCCAAAAATATTCTCAATCCCTGCTCCCGTCTCAAGCACTCCTTCACCACCAACCACACTAGCAGAACCTAAACCATCGGCCACCCCAGTCCAACCAGGACTTGCAGAAAAATCACCATTAATCAGACCCGCCTGCACAGATACCGATGCAATTAATAAACTGACCGCAACTAAATACTTGTACAATCCAATTAGTTTCATACTTTCACTCTTCTCGTAAAAATTATAAAGATCAATAACCTAATATTTAAGCATATTTCATACCATAAATTAAAAATCCAATAGAAACAATTATATATATTTAATTTTATGTATTAAGGTTTAATATTAATTAATTATTGTAAAAAAAACTGACAGCTTTGTAAAAAATCCTGACAACTTAATATTTTAGGTGATTAGCACAGTCACTCATCGGGTGAGCCAGTAGCTCGTTATACTTTCCTCAAAATAAACAAGATACCCATGCCTTAAATGATCCATATTCACCCGCATCCTTCAAGCAAAGGCGGACTAGGTGAAATGATCAACGAATATGAACAAATGGTTGTCTTTTTAGTGGTCCTACGGACTTTTAATCAAACCTAGGACTTATCAATCCGTCGACCAGTTATTTAGCCAGGCAATCGTTAGTTATGACGTTCCGACTAGTGACTTAAATTCACTTTCAAAGTTTTGACTCAGGTAACACCAGTGTTTTGGGTCGATGTTCAATTGTTGGAGAATTTGCGGCGAGCTTTCAGGGATTGCACCGAGCTTATCATACCGTAGTATTCTGCCGGTCCAATCTGCCAGCTCTAGGTAATCGGTGAGCCAAAACGGTAGGCCGTTTGGCATATAGTGCCTCGGGTTACCGGCGAAGGGATGGAGTCCATCAGTTTGTTGCTGTGGTGCATTCGGTTGGTCGGCTTTTGCTGCCTGTTCACAACGTCGTTTAATACTGGTGTGATCTGAGTCAGTCAGGCTATCCCCTATTCCGGCACTTATCGGGTTCAAGTCTACATAAGTGGAACAAGCCGCTAGTGCTTTTTCGTCAAGTAATGCCTGGCTTGAAAAAACGGACTCCCCAGAAGCCTCCAATGCATCGTCTTCCCGATTAGCCATGCGCGCTATGGAAGCATTAAGGCTGGCTTGTTCTGCCGCCGCGAGAAACGCATCTTTAAAAAAACGTTGGCTGTAAAGTGTGCCACTAAACAGCCAATGCCGTCGTTCCACCACCTCTAGTGCGTCCCAGTTATCAGCCGTTGATTTGTCGATGAATAAAACCACGTGGTAGTGGTTATGCATCACAGAATAAGCACATAAATCTATAGCTAAGACAGTCGCCAGTTCAAGTAGTTTATCCTCAATACATTGTCGTCGATGCTCGAACGATTGGCCAGTGACTGCATCTTTACCGCTGGGTAAGAATACTGATCACTATTAAGTTTATTATTTCCGGTTTGCTTTCGATGCGGTATTTTTTAAGTTTTGCCTTAGTAACTTCCGTAATTGGTCGTTATGAGTTCTTTCATGCCATACTTGGAGTAGTTCAATCTTGGGTAGTTCTAAAGGACTATTATATATTACAAGGTCTTGGTTATTCTGAACTGCTAACACTGCCAAAGGCCTTGCACAAACAAACAGTATATTTTTCTGTTTCCTTAAGAGTATCTGCGGGGCTAGAAAGCTCGAGTAACCAGCAAGCACCCATCGCTTTTCACCTAAAGACTCCAGAGCAGTATCAATGCTCCCATTTAACTCTCCTGTTAATGTAACCATTACATGTCTACATTGAAGAAATGCAGCAAGAGTGAGCTCTGATCCAATATGTTCGTTTTTCTTGTTGGCTAAAACAACAAATTCATATTCCATTATTTTTTCTTGATAGAAGCTAGTTGGAATATCTTCAAAGAAGCCCGCAATTGCAATATCACAGGTTCCATTTTCTAGCTCCTTTAAAGGTAATCGCCCACTAGTATTGAACATAGCGATTTTCACATTCGGCGCTTTGCTGGCGATTGTATTAAGCACTGATGGCATCAGAAGAGCTTCGACTATTTCAGTTCCGTAAATAGTTACCTTGTCTCGTTGCTGTAAAAAATCATGGGGTTGCATCGTTTGATAAAATGCTTCCACATTTGATATAACCTCCATTATCTGATTGGCATGTTTTTGGGCAAATGGCGTCAAAGTTAAACCTCTCGATGCCCTCACAAACATCGGGTCACCAAACTCTTCTCTGAGTTTATTGAGCCTATGACTCAAGGCTGGCTGACTTAATGCCATTCTGGCTGACGCACGAGTCAAACTTCGTTCCTCATATAAAACGGCAAACAAATGAAGTGAGTTGAGATCTTTACTTTTGATATTCATTTTTTGGATGCCTTCTATCTAAAACAGTGATTATAAAAATACCTAGATGCGCCTCACAATAGATTCATATTAATTAATCTTCGAAAAAGGAAAAACAATGAAATCTCAACTTAACACAACGGCTAATGAGGCAACACTTCTGACGCCAGTTCAAATCGGCGACCTTTCTCTACCTAATCGTATTTTTATGGCACCCCTGACTCGTTCGCGTTCGCTTGCCTCTTCTCACACGCAAACGCCCTTGCATGCCCTCTACTATACGCAACGAGCAAGTGCGGGATTGATTATATCTGAAGCCACTCAAATTAGTGCACAAGGGCAAGGTTATGCTTGGACTCCAGGAATTTACACTGAAGACCAAGTAAACAGTTGGAAACTTGTTAACGATGCGATTCACAGTGCAGGTGGTCATATTTTCAGTCAGCTTTGGCATGTGGGTGCAGTGTCACATAACGTATTTCAACCTGATGGAGGACAACCAGTCTCTGCAAGTAATTGGACACCCCTCGGGGATGCCTTTGTGGGTGACTACCATCCACAAGGACCGACAGTACCTCACCCTGAAGCTCGAGCAATGACAAAAGCGGATATCAAAAATGTAATAAAGGACTATCAACATGCAGCTCAGATGTCTAAACAAGCTGGCTTCGATGGTATCGAATTACATGCGGCAAATGGATATCTTATCGACCAATTTATGCGCAATTCTGTGAATAAACGTGAGGATGAATATGGTGGGTCGATTGAAAACCGTATTAGACTTCTCAATGAAGTAGTCGATGCACTTATCCAAGTCATTCCCGCATCTAGAATTGGTGTCCGATTAACACCTATTGGTGGAGCAGGTGGCAGTTACGATAGTGATCCGATGGCACTTTATACGGCGGCAGCGAAATCGCTTTCTGGAAGAGGTTTAGCTTATTTACATATTGTGAGGCCCAACTCACATGGAAATGAAGTAGGTTTAATTGGCTCTGGAGATGACATTGTGCTTTCAATGCGAGCCTTATTTGATGGCGCTTTAATAGTAAATGGACAATTTACTTATGAAGAAGCTCAAGAGTGGATATCTACTGGTAAAGCTGAGGCTGTAACATTTGGCCGAGCGTTTCTCGCTAACCCCGATTTACCAAAACGTATTGCTCAAAATGGACCGTTTAATCAACCTGACCCAACAACATTTTACGGCGGTGACCACAAGGGCTACATCGACTATCCGACATTGAACCAAACAAAAAACTCACTTTAAATAGGTAACAACCATGGAATACCTACACACAATGCTTCGAGTTTCAAACCTTGAGGAAACAATGGATTTCTTTTGTGCCAAACTAGGTATGGTCGAAACGCAAAGAATAGAGCATGAAGAGGGAAGGTTTTCTTTAATTTTTCTTTCTGCACCTGGCGATGTTGAACTCTCTCGGACGTCAAAAACACCGTTACTTGAGCTTACCTACAACTGGCCAACTGAAGATGGTGAACCTGAAATTCTTGATGGTGGACGCAATTTTGGACACCTAGCCTACCGTGTCGACAATATCTATGAGACATGCCAAGAATTGTTGAATAAGGGCGTTACAATTAACCGCCCACCAAGAGACGGACATATGGCATTCATTAAATCGCCAGATGGAATATCTATTGAACTTATCCAAAAAAATAAGTCATTGGAGCCAATGTCTCCTTGGAAAGAAATGAAAAACATTGGAACTTGGTAGTTCACGTATAACAATAGTAATAGCTTTATGAACACGTCGATAAAAGAAGGTTGAAAAACATATGGGCTTCAAGATTTCTGGAACCTAAATGCTTTTAACTCAACTTTTTCATTACCAGTATAAATTCAAATATTTGTTATCATAAGAAAAAGAGGATTGGTTTTGGTTGAAGAAGATTAAAGATGAATTTAAAAGATAAAGATATGAATTTGCTGCATCTTTTTTCAATTTTATATGAAGAAAGGAACTTGTCCAGGGCGGCTGAGCGCATGTCACTCAGCCAACCAACATTAAGTCATAGACTCAGTAAGTTAAGGACTGAATTTGGCGACCCTTTATTCGAAAGAGCGCCAAGAGGACTATCGATTACTCCAAAAGCGGAAGCCTATGCGCCCGAAATTATTCGATTAGTTAAGTCTTTCGAGTCTTTATATTCTTCTATGAGTTCTGCTGACATGCATGGGTGGATTGATAAAGTCAGTATTTACGGTACCGAAATATCTGAGGCATTCATCATTCCTGAAGTAATAGGCTCGTTATCTATTTCTGCACCAAGCGCTCAAATTTCGATGTTTAATACCCTTGGTACGTTGCCTGCCAAAGAGCTTGAAAAAGGCACTTGTGATATTGCCATTGTAGGTTCCTTTCGCAGCATCCCAGACAGCTTTTATATTCAAAAATTATGCAGTTTAAAATTCGTTGTGCTGGCGCATAAAGACAATATTAATATTGGGGACGTGATGACTGTTGATTCATTCGTTAAATGCGATCATGTTATCGTCACGCGAAATAATGATTTGTTAGCAGGAGTAGATAAGGCTTTATCGTCAATTGGAAGGGGTCGGCGAGTCGTAGCTGGATATTCTAGCTTTCTTGCACCACAATTTTTTTTGAAACACAGACACGATGTTTTATTTGTTTGTATGTCGCCTGTTGCTAATTTGGCGCTTCAGTTTGATGATAAATTAGTTACGCATAAATGTCCGATTGATATTCCAGCGGTAGAAATGTCTCAAGTCTGGCATGAACGTACGCACCATGACCCCTTCAGAAAATGGATAAGGCAAGAGATAAGAAAAAGCGCGTTAACACTATAAAGAAAAAACTGAAAAGTTAACTTGCCGGTATCTTCATCTCTAATGAGCTAACGTCTGGCTATATTGGATTTTTTCTGAGCTAAATAATTGTCTTTCACGTCATTTATAAACAGCTCTAACAATTCATAAATTATTCAGTTATCTAATGCCTGCAATGTGCCAAAAGCAGTCAGTCATACCTAAAAAATAGGTTTGTTTATACAGTGATAATTAATAAATGCTAATTAACTTAGTTTTGAATGGGTATAGTAAGTATATTTATACTTTGATTCTGGAAAAGTTATTTTTACGCCATGTATTTATCCAAACCCAAGCGTCTGGATAAATACATGATTTCGCTTGATCATAAAATCTCAAATATAGATTTAATTTCCCATAAGATAAACCAGAATAAATAAGACTACCACTGTTTGCCTAGTTGTTCACAGGCTTGTTTTATGTGATATGACGTGCCCACTAGTGACTTAAACTGACTTTCAAAGTTTTTACTCAGGTAACACCCGTGTTTTGGTCGATGTTCAATTGCAGAAGAATTTGTGGCGTTACTTCATGGTTGCACTGCGCTTTTCATCCCGTAGTAATTTGCCAGTCTAATCCAATAGATCACGTTATAGGTGAGTCTAAAGGTCAAGTCGCGCCTCGGGTTTCCCGGTTAAAGCATGCTTACTCACATTTTTAAAAAACACTACATTCCTAATGCATATCTTAAGGGTGGACAGCCATCACCTAATATGGATAATTTATTATTAAAGAACCAGGTAAATTTTCGATTCAAGTCTGAGGTTGTTTGTGATGAAAATGATGAAGATATTGTTTTGTTTAAACAAAATAATTAATGCAACTAACAATTAAAATCCAACGGATGCAGCAAATATGGCATGTCATGCTTGTCGTACAGCGGATTATGGACGATGCATTACAAGGCCATTTTCATAGACAATGTTGAGTGTATGTATCTATTGCGGGAAAAATAAATCAGAAGCTCTCGATGAATGTGGAGAATGCTTAAGGGTTCCTAACTCACATACTGATGTAATTTATTCAATTATTATGTCTTATAGCGAAGAAGAGCCTTATTTGAATTTTATAGATATCGATGAAATAGAAGTATTCAGGGAAGCTATAATTGATGGCTCGCCGTTTAAAGTAGAACAGGAGATTTTTAGTGAGGCCGAAGAAGCCTATAGCGCGGTAGGGTCCTTAGAAAGTCCACAGGCTTTGAAATTTTTTTCAAAAATATCACAGCCTGTAACGATGGTAATATTGTTACTATTCATAGTCTTTATGCTAATAGGAGCATAAATGTAGGCAATGGGGCGCAAAAAACCACACCTATGGCTACAGGCGTTATAGCTTTAAAAAAAGAATCACCGTTACAACGGCTTCGAGAAATTAAAAGGCATTTAGTAAACCAAGAGTTTTGCAATGGAGTCACAAACACAAACAACATCAGCGCTGATGGCAATCAATATCAGCACCACACTATCCAGTCAAAATAAATTCAAAACTCCTACTTTTAGTTTTAGCATCAACATTAATCATCACAGTTATAACAAGCAGCTTGTATGGAATCGGAGCGATCCCATACAGTTGGGCGTTAGGAGGCACTATAGACGCCAAGACGCTTTATTCTCATACCGCTGATGTAGTACTTATGACGCATGTATTGTTCGTTGCCTTCGTCGTAGTCGGGCTAATACTTGTTTACGTGGGTTCTATTCTGTCCTGGCAGTGGGTGAGAAACTTTTGGTTCCGTGCTTCTCATTTAGTAGCAATTGGCGTTGTTGTATTGCAATCCTGGTTTGGTATGATTTGCCCACTTACAACCTGGGAAATGCATCTGCGCGCCAAGGCGGGGAAGAGCATCTACGATGGTTCTTTCATAACACATTGGTTGGACCAGCTTTTATATTATCAAGCGCCGTCGTGGGTCTTTATCGCCTGCTACACTGTTTTCGGTGGGCTGGTGGTGTTTAGCTGGTTTGTGGTCCGGCCAAATTCATTTTCTACAGGGGATCACAGTGGTGCCTCCTAACAGGTCAAAACAAACTGCCGCTTCGCGTTGGTGGAATTAAAATTACAGCAGTAAACAACATCAGTGCTTATGACAGACAATGTTAACACCATTAGATTGGTCTTTATGTTGGAGGCATTCTCATAGCGGGTGGTTTACTTTGTTATCCGATAGGTTGTTAATTGGGTAAGCCTTCACCTAATAAAGTGCTGTTGTCGGAATTACTTCCTATGTTCACTCTCTGCAAAGCGCGACTCTCGGTTTTATTATGAATATACATCTAGCTTCACTGACAGATCTAGAAAATGTAATGGTCTGGATTAAAACAAAAGAAGAGTGCCGCACTTGGGCAGGACCAGATGTTAGTTTTCCTATCAATAGAGACTGCTTGATTGAGGAGATTAATTTTTATTCTAAAAACTCATTTATCTGTAAGTGTGACGGAAATTTATTAGCATTTGGTCAAATTATAAAAAGGGATAACGGATATTTTCACCTGGCGAGAATAATCACTAATCCAGAATTCAGAGGGCAAGGTTACGGTCGAAAAATATGCAGCCATCTAGTGAGTTATGCTTCTACATTGGGTGGTGATGTCATTAGCCTCAATGTATATAGGAATAACTTGACTGCTTTAAGATTGTATAAAAGTCTTGGATTCAAAGAACAAAGAGACCAATCAAATGAAATTACCTTCTATATGCTCAAAACTTAACGAATCAACGTAAATAAAATGAAACTACCTCATATAAATATAGGTACTAATACTGAAGGCAACTTATATGTTGAGGTTGAAGGTACTGAACTATTTGATTACGTTGATGACTATTTAACAGAAGAGTGCCGCATTGAATATGAGCATGTTATTTCATCTGAAACTAATGGAATTCCTACATATACAATGTTCTTTTCAAAAGAAACTAACAGCATAGTACTAGAGACTGTGCTAAATAATTTATCAGTTTTTGAAATAGAAAAAGTATATAAAAGAAGTAATAAATGAATAAAAAATCTTCTATCAAACTCCGTAAACTGCCATGCGTTATGTTGCTTTATCTAATGGGCTTTTTTGCACAAATCTGGCAAACCCACAGGAATATAACACTCCAGCGTGAGAACAGGAGTGGTGAGGAATGCCTGTGATCGTATCTAAAATATGAGACTGGAATCCTTCACGGGGTAAGCGGCTATGTAGCTGACTCACTTGCTCGAGAGGAAATAAAAAACGATAGGCGCTAATGACGTCCAGTGTTGCTCCTTTAGAAACGGAATTTAACCTAAAAAGCCGTTTTTCAGGTTTAGCTCCCCGCGATTGATTGAAGCCTTCTCATTATTGGTTGGTTATTGCGGGTCAGGCGATCTTTTTCAGGGCTCGTCGCTTTTTAGCGAATTGTGAGGCGTAAAGCTTTCAAACTGCTGGCTTCGTTAGAGCCATTGTTGCCAGTTAATCAATAGCCTTTCAAGTAGTGAAAGGCTATTGATGGGAATAACATCTCGTTTATCGGTTCGAATCATTCGGCCTGTCGTGTCAACTAATTGGAGGTAATCTTCCCAATCCGTTCAGCTCTAACGGCGACAAGCTGTTTCCTGGATAGGGTCATCGTAATTTCCTTTAACGATTGAGAAATATCCTTTCTTTTTTAATATTTGATGCTAAATGGGTAATGGGATATGGTAATTTAAGAGTGCCTGCCCATTATGGCGACATTAGCAATCAAAGGGTCCGAAGGTTTAACTTTAATAATTTCAGTTTTTCTTTAAAGCTGCAGATAATTTTTGGCTAAATTTAAGGTCGCTAATAAATTGGGTTTCCCAATTATTAGCATTGAGAAAATGATTTCATTTTGCAAATAACTCAGTTTCAATGTTTTTGAATGCCTTAAATTCTAGGGAATTTCCCGAAGGATCAGAGAAAAACATGGTGCCTTGTTCACCAGGTTCACCTTCAAAGCGAATATAAGGTTCGATGATAAATCCATCAATAAAGCCTTTAACTCGCTCGGCTAATAAATACCAATCTTCAAAGGTTAAAACCACACCAAAGTGAGGTACGGGTACTCCATGCCCATCAACTGCGTTGTTGATGGCATTAACTTTGCCATCTTTCCCAAGCGTTTTATTACAATGCGTTACCATCTGATGGCCGAACATATTCCAATCAATCCAATCTTTTGAACTACGTCCTTCGGGAAAGCCCATCTTAGTGCCGTAGAAATCTCTTGCTTCTTCAATATCTCGCACTTGAATTGCTAAATGGAATGGTGTCAAAGTCATGTTAGTCCCTTATTTCAATCACTAAGAGCAGTATAATAGACCTACCTGACTACATCAATTTTTCGGATTCAATCAAGAACACACTTTTTAACCAATTAGTTAAGGCCACTTTCATAGACACTCAAACAAATAACTTTGCATCGTCTAGTTTTCCGTCAAGGCTACGAGGATTTTGGGCTTAATATTAGGCGATTAACAATAGATTTTTAAGTTATTGACTATCAGCAAAAATTAGTAGACCTATTCGATAATTTTATAAAAAATCAATTACACTTAATTCATCAATCACAGGATAAATAATTATGCTTGGAGAAAAGTTAAGCAATCTACTAAAACATTGGGAATTCGACTATGTTCATCAAAGTCATTTAGTGAATGAGCCACTTGCTCTAGAAGCAGAAGATCTCATTAGGCTGAAAGCATTGGCAGAAGCTTTTGGTATTTCTAAAGATGAAGTCGCTGCAGGAGTAATGAGCCACGCTTTAAATACTCTCGAAGAACAAATGCCTTACGTTCCGGGAAGCAACGTTATTCGAGTTGAAGAAGGGGAAGAAATCTTCGAAGACATTGGTCCAATGCCACGCTATCGTGCGGCTATAAAACGACTAACTGCAGGCGGTTAAACTCCGCTGGAACAAAATGATACGAACTGTTCTCATGTATCACCGCCCTCTGAATTTGTTTGATATTTGATGCTAAGTGGTTGATTGTACATTATAAATTGATGAGTTATGAGTACCTGTTCTTTATTCTTATGCAAACCAATCTTTTAAATCATCCTCTTTTTATTCGCACTACTTTCATCATTTCAAAACTCATACCTGCAACAGTTTCCTGTTTAGAGTAATAGGTCATATTTACTCTGGCACCTTTTAAACTTTTATAATTACCTTTACGCTTGAACTTAAATGGTACATCACAGCCCTCTACCATTAAGGTATGTAAGATCCAATCATCTTGTTCTCGTTGAACATGAGATATAACCTTCATTAACTCGGAGTGGGTCAGATTTTTGTTTTTTTCTACTAATTTTTTGGGATCTGATTGCATTTACAATATTATATAATCTTTTAATTACTTATTGAAGCGAAAGGGGTCAGTAGTACATCAGAACTATTTCATGTAATATCTTCTTAGGTTTTTTAATGCTTAGATTTAGTTAACTTTTGATAGTTATTTGTAATTTTCAGCTATATCGTTGGGTTTCTTAATCTAGTAGGTTAATGAATACGGCTATTATTTCTTCAAAGGGTTAATGGCATAGTTGCAACGGCTTCAATAAGTTATAAAGCATTTAGCAAACAGGGAGTTTGGAAATGGAAATACTAAATCAAAAATCATCAGTGCTTTCGGCAAGCAATGTCAGCACAATAGTATTCGGTAAAAGTAAAAAAATTTCGTTCGTAGGCTCACTACTTACATCAATCAACACAGCTCTAACAACCAGCTCCTATGGAATTGTTAATCTCCCCCACAAAGTCGAGTTTTATGCAAAAGTCAAAATAGTGAATTTTCAACCAAAAAAGAGGTATTACAATGACATTAAAGTTTAGTTTTATATTAGCTGTTTTATTGCTAGTTGGATGCGCTACGCCCCCTCAAGTAAAGCAATTATCTGTTAAACAAAATGAGTATTTTGATGCTGCTATCTTAGCGGTATCGCTACAGTCCGAAGCGCTCATGTTAGCTACAGAAAAACTCGTTGTTCAAGCTAAGCAACGAATTGCTGTTGAAGAAAAGGCTAACAACCAAAGATTTCAAACTATGATGCAAGAAAGTGCACTCAGTGCTTCTGATGCATTAGAAACCGTTAGCCGTCTTACCAAAACATCTTCACAGGCAGAGCAATCGCGTAAGAAGCTTGATGACGATCTTCAAGCCATTAAAAACAAAACGTTAGAGCTTGGGCTTTTTTTGAAGAAGATGAAGGAGGTTAATATTACACTTGATAGCTATATACAATCTGAAAAAGCTGGGGAGGCAATAGTAAAAGACGTTATGAAGCACCCATCTGTCAATGCGCTTTTGGACAGTGTAAACACACTGACGCCTAAAGTTAAAAATAGTTTTAACGAAATTAATTCTTTATTAAATGGATTAAACTAGAGGTCAATAATTATGAATAAGCAAGAAATTTTAGATAAAATTAATGAATTAAAAGTAGCGGCTGAAGGTCTTGAAGGTTCAACTAAAACATTTAAACTTGATGATCTTAGTCGATTAAAAATAAAGCTTGAAGGAATGTCGATAGAAGACATTGCAAATAAAATGCGTGCGATTTCACTGCCTGATATTTCTGATATGAACTCGGCAATCGAAGATGCTGCAAGCTCTATCAAAACTCATGAACAGAGAGTTAGTGCATTCAATAAGGCATTCATTTTTATTAAGACATCGTTGAGTATAGTTATATAACAAGGCGCATCATTCATAACTCAAAATTGTCGCTTCTGCGTTGCGAGGTTTTTTTACTTTTGTATTGTTATTGATATTGAGTCGTCTAATTGGAACGTCAATTAGCGAATACTTTAATTAATATATACGACTATTCTTAATTCAGAAAAAACTAATAGTAAAACTGAAAGGGGTCGCTGGTACATTAGATTTTTCTCATCTACCACCGCCCCCAAACTTTAAACTGTAATTTTTTACACTTTTAATTGCACGTGTAAAATATTTTTACAGTTAAACCACAAATTGAGGATCTATGATTTATTATAATCCGCCTCTTATTACTTCGTTCTTAGTAATAAAACCCAATATCTACAACCCTCTTAAGCCACAATCATAAGTTGAAAATATTAGCTTTCTAATATTATTGCTTTTAATTTGTAAGGAATAAAAATTAATTGACCATAGTTTAGTTTGTATATTGAATAATATTTTTTCGATTAGTGGATATATTATATATTTTCAAATCATATATTGGCTTGTTTCCCAAAGGGAATGATGGCCTGTAACCTTTCTGTTGAAGTTAATAAGTTTCAACTATTTGCGTGGGTCCAGCCTATGATTATCTTTGTCGCTATGACATTATGATTCACGCAACCAAACTTATTAACCACTGCCATTAACCCTTGGCAACTTAAGCCGTTAATGGACCTAAAAACAAGTTGTTGCGAGACTACACAAACGAGGCTTTAAGCAATCAATCCTAATAATTCACTTCAATATATTGATGCTATTATCCTTTTTTGACCCGAGTTCGCTGGTATAAAAAAGCCTCTTTCTTAAAGGCTTTGATAAATACTATTATTGGTTTGGGTCAATAATTAAGGGTCGGTAATTAAGGGTCGGTAATTAAGGGTCGGTAATTAAGCCCCGATGATGCCGCCATCTTTACGTTGAACAACCATAATAGTTGAGCGAGGTTTGCTGTTACCGCCAGCAGGAAAGTGTGATGGCTTGTTATCTTCGCCCGGATGCTGCACACCGACAAACATGCTGCGCTGGTCTGGCGAGAAAGTTAGCCCTGTAATTTCACAAGCAATAGGTCCAGTAGCAAAGCGGCGTACTTCACCTGTAATAGGGTCGGCACATAACATTTGGTTATTTCCCATGCCCGCAAAGTCACCTTTGTTCGAATACTTACCATCCGTAAGAATCCACATACGGCCAGCATCATCAAAGCCTAGACCATCAGGACTGTTGAACATGTTTTCATCGGTGATATTCGCGCTACCTGCGTAAAAGTCACTATGTATAGCTGGATTACCAGCGACCAAAAAAAGATCCCAATTGAATATAGCACTTGTGTGATCGCCTTTTTCTGGCATCCAACGAACAATCTGGCCATATTTGTTTTCGGCGCGTGGGTTAGGACCCGTGGTCGGCTGATTTACCTTTATACCACGGTTTTTATTGTTGGTTAGTGTGCAAAAGATTGTTTGGTTATTTGGGTGAACAGCAATCCACTCTGGTCGATCCATCGTGGTAGCACCAACGATGGTCGCTGCTTCACGAGCATAAATCATGACTTCTGCCTGGCTGGCAAATCCATTTTCCACAGTTAATCCATTTTTACCGTGGGTCAATTCAAGCCACTCGCCATTACCTTTGAGCTCACCTTCTGCAGCATCAAACCGGGCAACAAATAGCGAACCTTCTTCAAGAAGGTCTATGTTAGCTGCTTTATCACCTGGGTTGTAACGGTGTTTGGACACAAATTTATAAATGTGTTCGCCGCGTTCATCATCTCCCAAATACACCACAATATGACCATTATCAGTCAATGTTACGGCAGCATTCTCATGCTTGAAACGACCCAGTGCTGTACGTTTTTTAGGAGTAGAGGTTGGATCCATTGGATCAATCTCAACAATCCAGCCATGACGGTGCGGTTCGTTTGGTTCTTTGGTCATATCAAAACGCTGATCAAATTTGTGCCATTGATATTTGTTTTTATCTGCCTTCAGGCCATAACGTTTTTGGTGAGCGTCCATCTCAGTGCCGGGTGCTGCAAAGTAACCATTAAAGTTCTCTTCGCACGTCAGGTACGTGCCCCAAGGCGTTTTACCATTAGCGCAGTTGTTAAATGTGCCCAGAACTTTTTTACCGGTAGGATCTGCATTGGTTTTTAACAAGGGGTGGCCTGCGGCAACGCCGGTCAGTGCCATTTCGGTGTTGGCGGTAATCCGTCGATTGTAGTTGGAGTCTTTCATATAGTGCCAATTACCGTCGGCTTTTAACTCAACTTCAAAAATGGATACACCATGGGCTGCTTGGGCTTTCTTAACATCATCGGCCGTTAAGTTATCACCTTGATGAGCAAACAGTAGCAGATAGTTAGTGTACTCGTTGTTAACCGCCATCAGGGCACGATTATCGGACAATGGAAACAAACTCATACCATCGGTATTATCCCCGAATTGACCTGTCTGAGCAGAGCTGTCTTGCATACCTGATTCGTCAAATTCTGGGGCACCCTGAAGAATAGGATCGCCCCACGAAATTAACGGCTGGGCAATATAGCCTTCAGGCACGAGAAACTCATCAGAAGTGCTAATTGGCATTGCCGTAAATCCCATTAACTGTTTTTTTGGGTTTGTTATGGCTGCAATAGCTTGTGCCAAAGGAGTTGCTGCTAGGAATAGTCCCATTGCAACTGCACCTCCTTGCATAAAATGACGACGGCTCAAACCGCTTTCGATAATTTTGGAAAATTCTGACTCGTCATCGTTTACAAATTTTGCATCATTTTTAAGTTCAAGTTTTCTCATTTCAAATCTCCAGTAGTTGTGAAATGTGGCTGCTCATTAATAGACAGCTAATAATTACAGGTAAATCTAATAACCATAAGAATAAACAGAGTTTGTGACCCATTGATGACAAACACACTAATGCACAAGGCGCGGTGTGAATGCATTAGTGTGGTTTTTACAGCACTCGCAAAATGATCAGCTGATTTTGTCTAGGTACCAAATCCTTGAGTGGAAAGTGACAAATAATCCTTTATTGTATTTTTGCCTGGGCGTTGTTCCTGCTGGTTAATTACTGAGTGGTCTTTATTGACATGATTTCCCAGTCAACTAATAAAAAATAAGTATTCTTAAAATCCCCTAATCTGTAACCTAAAAAGCACTTTCTAGGTACAACAACCCACGAACGCTCCAATTGTTGTCATTATTGGTTGGTTTTTGTGAGTCAGGCCGCACTTAATGATAGAGGTATATCCTTATCTATCTTGATATTTGATACTAAGTGGGTAACGATTTACTGTTAATGGAAGAATGCCTGTCCTTTATTGTTTTTCTTTTATTAACTTTTATTTATCAGTCCTGTATTGTTTTTGGGATTAAATTGATTGGGTGAAGAATGAAACGATTAATATGGCTAGTGCTATTTATGTTGCCTGGGGTAAGTATTGCGGATCAGTGGTTGTGTGTTGCTGATAGATCAACAGGGTTTGAATACAGCAAATATTCCAAGCAGTGGAAACAAACTAAATTCGCTGTTGATAAAAATAAATATATCGTTGCACCCACAAAGCTTGAGAATGGGTATAAATATGACATAACACAGATAGGTAAGAGCGACACTCTGGCTAATTGTATCGAGGGATTCAACGCTAATGGTGAATTATATTGTAAGGGAGCAATAGATAATAAAGGAGATGTCATTACGGTTTTCAATATGAGTACAAAGCATGGTCGTTTTGTGATGTCTGAGGCATTTGGTTACTTCACCGATAATACAGACAGCCCACTCGTAACAATCGGCAAATGTTCTAGGTTCTGAGGGACAATAAAATTAGGCTGATAGCTACAGCTACATACTAGAGGTCTTCCCAGATTGTTCACCAATCTACTTCAAGGGATATCCACCCGATTGGTAGGTTTGAAAGACGGGCTGCTTTTAATTTTTACGGCGCGCCTTCAACGGTGCCAAACTGTTTTCTGGGCAGGTTCATCGCGTTACTCTAACGATTGAGGCATATCTTTTATTTGTTGATATTTGATGCTAAGCGGATAGTGGCTTTTTGTTTATTGAAGAGTGCCTGACCTTTGTTCTTCACCATAACTAACAATCCTTAAATAACAACTTTCATTTTAAAAGTAATACTAAGCAATACGGTAGCTAGCAACAAAGTGAACCGTGTTTATTGTTTTAACCCAAATCATCATCAGGCTGATCTAACCGATATTGCTTAAACTCGCTTTGCTCAAATTTTGTTAACAAGTTAGGCAGGTTCGGTAGCGATAATGCTGGGTGAAAACCAAGTGCAATCAACTCTTTTTCGACGGGTACAGGTAATTCGTGATAGTCAACCTTCTGGTTTAAAACCCCACCAATTACAACTGGCATGTTTTGCTCGTCCTCATCCATGGCAACCTTTAGCTGGCGGGCATAATCTAACGCCATACCATTATGTGTACTGATAAGCAGTGCGTCGATTGCCTGATGTTTCATTGCTTCCATCAACTGATCTATGCTTTGCTCGGCACCCAAATTGATAACGTCAGCCCCAGCTTCGCTGAGCAATTCTGAAAGCGCACCAATAGCATGTTCGTGGACATCACTCGATGCAAGCAGTAAGCGTCGGCCCTTCAGTAACTTCTTACTTTCGACAGTTGTAAACAAGTCGTGGTGGTCGTCAACCACTCGTCTGGACAATTGGTACATATCAGTCGGGAACTGATTGTGTTGCGAAGTAGCAAACAATGTTTCAAAAGCCGCTGGCCCCAGTCGCTTTAATACAAACAACATTTGCAAAGGGTCTCGAATATTGACACCACAATCAAGTAATCCTGCGAGTGCATTTTCAAAAACCCTTTGGCCATCTGCACAAATACCCTCTGCGAATAAATGTGCTGCTGTAAAGTCAACATGAGGCAGCATTCGCTTTGCACTTTGCTCTATTCGATGCCCAAAACAATGCGCTTCGGCAATTTCTTCGGCTGACGGAATTCGAATGGCTTCAGTCACAGGAAGAGGCAGAACAGCATGACCCGTAGGACAGTGCATTTGTGCCAAAATATCCCACAGCAAATACTCAGCAACAACCCCTCGATTATGAGTAAAGTCAGCATTAAAAGAAATTGTGTCGCCATAGATCATAGAACCAACACATCTACCATCATGAATCTTATCCAGTGCAAAAATCCAACCAGCTCTTTTGATAGGATCGCTAGTGAGGCCACCAATGCAATGACTAAGCTTTGCGCCGAGTAACTCTTCAACAATATACTTTTCAAGATATGCCCAACCAGCAATGGTTGCACAATTTTTGAATAATGCGCCATACCCATCTTCTAGGTAGGAGTGCAACAAAGTGCCGCGATCACGCAATTTACCTAGCATTGCGATCGCTTTAATCGTTTCTACTGTCGTGAATTTTGTATCACGCCAGCCGGGGGCTTCAAAGGTGAAAAACTGTGATAGATTACCGATGGTCGTACAGCCAGCCCGAAGGGCATGAGCAGTATTGATGACCGAAGCTGGTTGCCCGATCATAAAGTCGCCCATATGCGGTTGAATATCAGCGCATTGAGCGAGTTGATCCCACTCAGCGTGATTGGCTAGCATTGGCCCTGTTTCTGCTGGTTGTGCATCACGTCTGTCCGCAGGTAAACCCATCCGACGATCCAGTGCAAAACCAGCACGATCAATACGGAAGTCATTTTCTTTAGCGACTAAGTCTATCTGCTTTAATGCGTTTATAGTGGCCTCTGCATCATTCATACCGATATGTGCGTGGTACATAATACGGCCATCCTTGACACACTGTTTCTTGTACTCTGCTTCAGAACTACAGCCAAACTTATCGAGGAAACGTGATTTTCCAATAACAATCTGATCGGCAAATGAGCGACCTTCAGCTACAATATGATTAGCTTTTGGTAGTGTTTCACGAGCGAGTTTAGCCACTGTCTGTCTATACTCAGATTGCAGCTCGTCGAGTGATTTCATTTGACTCTCAACTCATTATTTGGACTGTTAAAATTAATACCGATAAACCTATTTAAAGCAATTCAGTGGATAATTGGGGCCAACTAGCTCAGCCTTTAATGTGACAGTCTGAATGATTAAAGAAATATTGAATCTTCAATCTTTATAAATGAGTCACCTTTGGCTTAACCCAAGACGTCTGACAACAGAGTCAAACGCTACGCCCCAATCTTCGATGGCTTGTCGTTCTTTTAATATATCTAAACCATGGGCTGTAATGCCGCCAGGTGTTGCTAGGTGCTTCAATATAGATTCACCACTTTTAGAGCTTGCCTGAGATACTTTAACAACAGCAGCAAGTGTCTCTAACGATAATCGTTTTGCTGAGTCTGCTGAAACACCGGCACTGACATTTGCTCGGATAATTTCATCTACTAAAGCAAAGTACCATCCATAGGCCGCCGCATTGGCGGTAGCAGCGTCGAATTCATGCTCACTCATTAATGGAATAACAGATCCGACACACTTCATCAATTCGACAACATCGGTAACATTAGGGAAGATGGTTGTTGGGCTGGCCATTACGGCTGCTGCAGATAACGGCATGACCCGTACAATTTTGGCATCAACATTGAGCAGAGCAAAATCTGATAGTTTAAAGCCAGCTGCAGCAGAGATTATTGTTTGGTGAGTCGGCCAAACAATACCTGATAAGGCATGTTTGATCTGTGCTGGCCTAACCGCAAGAAACACAGCGTCTGTATGATCCACAACTTGCTGATTTGTTTCTGCAATAGTGGCGTTAAAGCGTTTTTGAAATATCTCAGCGCTTGCTCGGTTGTGTGGTGAAATGATGAGTGGTTGATTCCAGCCTGACCCCCGAAGCCCCTCACAGACAAACTCAGACAAGTGTCCCGTTCCGATAATACCTAAACTACAGATCATGATTGCTCGATTATGTGATTAGTGACCAATGGAAAAATCGTTTTTACCGCAGACATCCTTTCCACGAACCAAATACAGCGGACGTGTCCCATATCCGTTTGCTGCATGTTGGGCACCCATCTTGGCGCCAAGCGCATGATTATAATGTGACGATGCTGGCATCATGCGCACAACAAAGGCGGCACGTCTTTTAGCGGTGCAGTTCGATCGCGAACCGTGAATCATATAAACATCATGGTACGAGACCTGCCCTGCCTTAACGATTAAATCCTTGGCTGAAGAGGCATCATAGTGTTCATCATCACAAACTAGGTTGATGGTCATGTCATTACCCTCTTTCCTCGAATGGGAAAATAACTCATGCGCTTTGTGAGATCCCGGAATGAACCGCATGGGGCCATTCTCAGGGGTCACATCATCTAGTGGAATCCAAAGAGTCAACGTTTCCAATGGTCGAATAGGATAATAATCACCATCTTGATGCCAAGGTGTTTCCTTACCCCGATGAGGTGGCTTACCAAATATTGTGGTTCCCCACAAAATTATATCATCACCTATCAACTGCCCTGCCATATCCATCAAGTCCGGATGAGTCGCAAATTCTAACCATTTTTTAGATCCCACAACGCCCTGTGACCCGCCATTGGTCTGATGGGGTGCCAACATAATATCGGAATCTAAATGACGATTTTTATCTAATAGAATCTCATACTCAAGACGCATTTCGTCAAGTAAATTAGTCGGCAATGTATAATTTGGTACAACCCAACCCTTGTCGTGATAGGCCTTTAAATCCGTGTTTGATAGTTCCACTGACATTTTTAATCTCCTAACCGTATGGCACGGATTCATCTTCCTACGTTCTAAAAACGACATTCAACATCTAATTAGGCGGTGTATTACTCAATACGATCTGTGCCGCATTTGTTAGATGATTGCGCAGAGTCATAACTCCAAGTTCAACATTCCCAGACTCGCATGCCTCAACTAGAATCCAGTGTTCATCAAGAAAGTCATTCGAACTATTCGGTAGCACATTGTAGGCAGAACGATACCAGTGAGACGTGCTTCGTAAACTTTCAATTATTGACATTTGGCGCTTCTGCCCAGCGACAGCATACATAGCGTAGTGAAAGTTGTTGTCCAGTTCGATCCAATCCGGATTATGCTCACTAATCAACTCAGTCAGTTTTGCTGCATGTCGGATGTTATTAAGGTCTCGACCCTGCATCATTGTTATCGATTTAGACAAAAGATTACACTCCAGAAGCACACGTAAGTCGAAGACTTCGGTTATTTCTTGCCTAGTCATTTCAATGACGTATGCACCACGATTTGACTTAATATTAATTAGGCCCGTAGATTCCAGCCTTAAAAGAGCTTCTCGAACAGGAATTCTGCTGACGTTATGTCTTTTTGCAATCTCTTCCTGTCGAAGTGCTGAGCCAGGCCTAAGTGTGCCGCTATAAATTTCTTTCTTAAGCGATTCGAACAGAAAGTCCGATGTGGTTGCTCCCATATTATGCCCTTAATAACGAATATTTAATTAATGATGATTGCTTAGCTTATCAAACTAATAATCGACATTTTCATAATGTACCTTGCAAACGCCAGTATAGTAATATAATTGTATATATGTATACAATTATCTTATTCATTAAATATGATGGTCTACATGTTCAGCACGAAAGCTTTTGCTGGCTAGGATGGGAATCAGAGTTAAATATCAAGAGCTGCATGCCAAGGTAGGCTTAATTTGGTTCGACACGGGTAAATCAATTTGCATCGGTAAGTCCGCATTGATCATTTGAATACATTAGGAACGCCACCCTTTGTTAGAAAAAGACGGCGCTTCCTTTAGCTTTACTAGGTTATATCACGAGCATAACCATTCCAGCTATACCATTAGCTCTGGTCAACCTAATGTGGACACTTTATTTAGCGACTTTCATAATTGACAGATGGCCTATCTCAACTCGAAGTATGGAGCCTCTCTAGATTGTAATATTTCATATACTCGGCAACATTTTGCCTCATATATTCTCTCGTGGGTTGATCAACTTTTAATATCCCTTCATGCTCAGAGTTACAGTTCTGGTTCAACAAGCTATCAACTACAGCATTACGCATCATTTTTATATTGGTCCATTTCAAACCAGTCTTCACGACACGTCTTACTTAGTTCTCGACTTCCCTGACTTTCCTGCTCGCATAAAACAGGGCCTTAACTCTCTGACAAAAATGCAGCTCATCTGTTGCTATCAACTTGATAGGAAGTTTGATCCTGTCATAGACATCCGATGTGACTTACATAACTCGATATAAAATAGTCTTTGGTTAGTCTTCTAATTGCGCATGAATAAAAGTAAATTTCATTTCATTTATGTTACAAGGAAGGCACTGGCTTTTTTTATGATTTTTCGCTCTGTATACTAGACCCATTCTTTTAGAAAGGGATCCTATGTCTTCTTTAGCCGATACCCCAAAGCCACCCTACTACGCAGTTATTTTCTCCTCTACACTCAAAGGCCACGATGATGGTTATGAAGCAGAAGCTAATAAAATGGTTGCTTTAGCAGAACAGCAACCTGGTTTTTTAGGTATTGAATCGGCAAGAGACACTTTAGGGATCACCGTTTCTTATTGGTCTGATTTGGATTCAATTCGGCAATGGAAGGCTAACACTGAACATCTTGTAGCCCAGAAAAAAGGCCATGAATTATGGTATCAATCCTTTAAGGTTAGGGTGGCTAAGGTGGAACGTGATTATGGACTATAACTTTTCCCATTTGAGGATTTAATTTATTATCATTCAACGCGACTGGCACTCTGGAGTTTATACGAATTCATAACTGCTTTAGACAATTTATTGAAGCCGTGTTAAATATAACCGTCAGATAGTATTTTTCGGAATAACTATCTCAAAAATTTTCATCAGCGCCAATGGCTCTTAATTTTAGGGTATGAGGTTTCAAGGAGATAAATAATGACATCTTGTTGTTCTACGTCTAATAATTCACCCGCTAAAACAAAGCGATATACCTGTCCTATTAATGGACAGTTATATAACGGGGTTTCTACCACCACTATGCTTCACCATATTAATCAACCTTGGGAATGGCAGCATAAAGATCAGGGTTATTACTTTTGTGATGACTCTGATTGCGATGTTGTTTATTTTGGGGAGGATGACTCCATTATTTTGAAGTCATCACTACGCTTAGAAGTCAGTCTGGAAAAAAACAATAATACGGCGCTCATTTGCTTTTGTTTTGGCGTTTCTAAAGAGGCGTCTCAATTTAAAAAAGTCAAAGATTTCGTCATTAAATGCACAAAAGAAAAAACTTGCGCCTGTTCAATTCGTAATCCATCAGGCCGCTGTTGTTTGAAGGATTTTAATTAGTCCATACACTATTGAAATCGCATCTGTTAGCCTATTTTCATTAAGAAATTAATTCATGAATGATATTAAAAACCATATTAAGTCACTAGAAGATAAATTATTACATTCTGATTTTCAGAAAAACCCAGAAATTATTAATGAATTATTGAGTGAAGAATTTGAAGAAGTTGGAGTGATTGGAAAAATTTCCTCTCGAGAGGAAGTGATTTTTTGGCTTTTAAAAAAAGACAAAGATATGAAGTGGGCTTTAAATGATTTTAAAATTCGTGTGCTAACGCCTGATTTAGTTTTAGCGACTTATCAAGCAACCAGTCGTGGCGGTATTAGTAGCATTAGCTCTAAAGGGTCTATTCGAAGTTCCATCTGGCAGCTGTGTAGTGGCCATTGGAAAATTATTTTTCATCAAGGCACTAAAATCATCTGACCGTTTCTTCACGCATACCCTATAGGTTACAACAGCTTTCACAGTGCTTTTCACCTTGTCGCCGTCATATTCCTTAGAGTATTTTCATATTGACACAAAAACCAATTTTGCACCCAAAATTGTGTTGCTGTTGTATGTAAAATATACAAAAAGAATTTAGTGCTTTAAAAGCCCCCACTTAAGGCTGTAACATTAGCAATATATTTAAGAGGTTTTTAGTTATGCCACAATACATATTTGTTTATCTGGGAGGGGAATACCCTTCTAACCCAGAAGAAGGACAAAAACATTTTTCCAAATATCAACAATGGCTATCATCCTTGGGTGATGCGGTTATCAGTCCAGCTATTCCTTTTAAAGATACTCATACCGTACAGCCCAATGGTTCTTCTGGTATTGGTAGCACCACAGCGATGTCGGGTCTTAGTATTATTAAGTTGCCCTCAATGGCTGATGCGTTGAAGGCAGCCAAGTCCTGCCCGTTTCTGGAGATCAATGGTACGCTTGAGGTTTCTGAGATGATTGAAATGTCGAGTCAAACTCATTAACCAGACCTTTTAAAGCAGACCTGTGTTTTTTAGGTCACGACTCTTTGTGGCATCACAAAGAATTTTTTATGACCTGCTGCTTGATCACTTTCGGTTCGCGCTTAGTTACTTAATTGAGATGCCTGTAAATCAGCGTTTGAATTAAACCCCACAATAATAACCCTGCCCTGGTAATGCTTTAGAATTAAGCCCGACCTCTCTTTTAGCGCTATTTCTCAAATCTCGCTCTAAAATATGATTACCAACACAGGATAAAAATTAATTTTTAGTTTCCAATTATGCTTGGCGTTCATGGCTATTAAATGAAATATATACAGCTGAAAAAAATTTTAATATTACAATTACCAAAAAAATACAAAATCAATCTCTACTTACTCTCAAATTAATGATATCTTTTAGAGTTGTACATGCTCTATAAGGATTTATTAAAAGGATTATTGTATCCAAAATAGTATTTTATGCATTTAAAATTAGGGTTTACATAATTGTATTAACAAAGAAATTATAAAAAAGAAAAAACTAATTAACCCTATTTTTTTACTGCATAATTTAGTCTAAATAAGGAATATAAAAATGAAAAACATAATTTTAAACTTCGATGGTACTTCTAACGACCCTGAAGATGCCGGTGACTTTTTTGAAGACTCCAGTATTAGTAATATACTTAAACTTCACGCATTTTTTGGCGGTCAATTAAACCCACTCAACGGACAAAATAACAAAACAACTAATCAACGCAGCTTTTATTATAGCGGGGTTGGCACGCGTGGTAATTGGCTTTGGAAAATGATTAATTCCTGTGTCGCACCGCCCTATGGTGATATGGAGGACATTATAGAACAAGCAACTGATGATCTAAACGACTGCTATGAGGCAGGCGATAAAATTTTTATATTTGGTTTTAGTCGAGGCGCAGCCATTGCTAGGATGTTTGCTGCTAATTGTGGTAAAAATGTAGAGTTTCTGGGTGTATTTGATACCGTTGCTGCAACGCGGGGTTCGCTCGATCTAAACCCCGATACCTACCCAGCCAGCGGCATAGTATTCGAAGATGGTAACATTGGAGATCATATTAAAAAAGCAGTGCATTTAGTCGCGGTTGATGAGAAGCGCTTGGCTTTTCAGCCAACCTTATTCAATAAAAACGACAGAATCACTGAGATTTGGTTTGCAGGCGTTCACTCTGATATAGGCGGCAGTTATTGGTTTGACGGCCTATCTGACATTACACTAAAATTTATGATGGACTGCATTAAAGATGATTTGCAAATATTAACCCGTGATCAACTAGATTTTGATCTCTTAAAGATAAAAGGCGCTCAAGACTCTATTTGCTGGGATGACCTAAATATTAATCCATTACCGAATGGCGTTCTACATGAGCAGAAGCGCTCAGGCCTGAAAGCTAAAACTCTAGCACCTCGATTAGTCAGAGTTAATCATAATGATATGCCATCTGATGTTATTCCTATTATTCATCAGAGCGTTTGCGATAGATTCAATCAAGTCACTTCATATCGACCTTATGCTCTGCGCGATAAACCATTTTTTGTTATGAAATACGATGGCACTATTGATAAAAACCCGATGCTAAAAGGTGTTTCTGGATTATAAAAATTTTAATATTATTGTTTTTTATACTCACAGCGCCTGACAAATTTTTCCTGCATTCCTCTGATGCTTAACACCTCTTCGCACCTTGCTTAGAGGTAAATTACTAATGCTGACTGAAGCCATACTGCGTTGATCAAATACGTACTCTCATTCATAGGTTTAATTGCAATCTTTATGTTAGTGCTTGGTTTGGTTAAAGATATAAGCAGTGCTGACAGCACCGAAGGAGGTTACGACTACCCTTTTACGGGATGGAGTGGAGAAACTATTGATTTTTCAGCTATGTACCAAACAAAAGAAGGCTTATTTAAAAGTGGTTACGTTGCCGATCAATTTTTTAACTGAACTACTGGAATGATTAGTTGGCAAATATTAGGTTTAATTAAAGGCGAATTTAGACAGTTCTCCGAAAGAGCTATTGTCGTTCACAAGCCACAAGATGAATGTAAAGCTCGAGGGTTCAACACGGATTCTTGGGCCAAAAGTGATTTATTATAATCTTTACTAAGATAGTTCTGATAACGGTTAAAGTCTATGCCAATAATGCTGCACTTTGGTTTATAACGCTTAGGGGGGGCCTTTTTTCTTATTCTTAACTGATTGAATTGATAAAAAGTATTGACGTGCTTTGCTTCTTTATCTAATTTAAAAATAAAATATTGGTTAATGAGTATTACCTTTTCAAACGATCCTTCTAATAAGATATTTGTTCTCAATCAAAATCTTGTTATTGGATAAAAATTGCTGACTTTGGATCTGCTACTCAGAGTCAGTAGTTAAGCATTAAATCGTGCGTTAACTTTTTGGGAGAAACTTTTGGCAACTAAAGCAGAAATTGAAAACTTCATGAAAACTGACTTTCCTCAGGCTAAGTGCATTGTTGAGGCGGTTGGAGATCAATCTGCAACGGTAAGACATACCATAGGGTTTAATGAATTAAGGCCGGGTGGCACGGTATCAGGACCCGTTTTAATGACTATCGCTGATTATGCTTTGTATGTGGCTATTCTTGGTGAAATTGGCATCGTTGCACTTGCAGTGACAACCAGCTTGTCGATTAATTTTATGCGGAAACCCTCATCAACAAAAGATATTATTGGTCAATGTACTTTACTAAAAGTGGGTAAGTCGCTCATTGTTGGTGAAGTTACTTTATATTCCGAAGGTGATGAAAAAGCGGTAGCGCACGTCGTTGGAACCTATTCCATACCTCAAATAAGATGAAGATAACAAAACCTAAAAGTCGAGATCATAACGCTTGACCCAACCCAACTGCTTTTCCCTTATCAACTGTTACTGGTTGCTTAAAATGATATTTGCGAGTTTATAAAAAGCCAACAATGCTATGAAGCCCCAATATAGTTTTGCCGACTCAAGTTCAATTGCGTGGGAAAAACACGAAGAGGCTAGTGGCGTTGAAATTAAAAAGTTACCTCAGGCTAACGACCAAATAATGGAGTTGTACCGGTTCCAACCGAACACCCTATTTCCAGATCATCAACACAAGGGTCCAGAGTTTATATATTTGTTAGAGGGAAGTGACAGAGTTGATGGCAAATGGATTCGTGCTGGGTGGGCCAGCGCAGCTGAGACAGGTACTTTAGATAAAGTTTTTTTGAGCGGGGATGAAGGCTGTATATTCTTAACCGTTTACACGATTGGTTCAAAATATGTTTAACGTCTTAATCATTTTAAAAGCCACTCAAGCGTCGGTAATGACACACCCGCCTCGTAATTTAATCAGATCATATGACTATTAATATTGAATCAAATACGTTTAAGGTGCTACAAAACTGTTCATAGTGCGAATTAATCGGTATGCTGACAAAATATGGTATAATTATAAAAATAATTGGTAGAAGATATACGACATTTAATTTACATTTAAATCTAGTTTATGCCACTGGCGCAACTATTTTTTGACGTACATGCTTTTAATTAATTCTTTTACGTTATATTCGAACCGGTGAATTCGAATATAATTTTTATATTTCACCAACAAAAATGAGTAAAGAAAATGAGTAAAGGTACAGTTAAATGGTTCAATGCCGATAAAGGTTTCGGTTTTATTACACCTGAAGATGGTGGTAAGGATTTGTTTGTTCATCACTCAGAAATTCAAGCTGGTGGTGAATATGCAACTTTGAATGACGGCCAAGCGGTTGAATTCGAAGTTGGCCAAGGCCAAAAAGGTCCTTGCGCAAACAAAGTTGTTGCCGTTTAAGCTACGACAATTACCAAATCAAGAGGCGGTGGCTTTGGCCCCCGCTTCTTGAATCATTAGAGTTCAGTCATGGCATTGGACAAAAATAAATTTTATAACCTTCCCAAAATTCCATAAGTCGATCATATTTCCAGCTCGACATTTAATAAATTCCTATCAAACCTATCAGCCTAGAAATTTTCGTTTTCCTTTGTTTGCAACGTTATTTACGAAATTACTGACAAGAATAGATGCCGTTTCGATCTTAATCTTTTTGAAGCAATGCCTGCTGGACGTTATTTTCGTTCGTTTGTAAATTTGTCCATGACCCACTCCACGAAGTTGTTAGCATGTGGATGAGGTGTGTTGATCAAGTTTTGCTGTAAGAAGTAATGATCAAGCTCGTCGACGGGTAATTCAAATGGACAAACTAAATCGCCCCGTTTAATTGACGATTCAACCAGAGTTGACTGCCCTAAAGAGATTCCTCTACCTTCCCTGGCCATATTGAGTGATAGCGCAAAGGTGCTGAAGTAATGACACAGGGTGATTCCTAAATCGTTATGGTCTGCTTGTGATGCCCAATAGTTCCAACTATCACTGATACCCGTTAAGTCGAGTATTCTTTCGTTTAGCACATCTGCAGGTACTTTAAGCCGCTTGGCTATTTCGGGTGATCAGACTGGGTATATTTTTTCCTCGGCGAGTTGTATGGCATGATCTGAAAACAAATCTCGTTTACCGACGTGTATTTCTATATCGGCATTACTGATCGAAAAGTCCTACTCCCAAAGTGCTGTTGATAGGGTGAGTTCTATTTCGGGATAAAATGTCATAAATTCATCTAAGTGACTGCTTAACCAAAACATAAAAAAGGAATAATTAGCTTTGATATGAAGGTTTTGATTAGTGGAATATCCCAAAAAACTACGCGTGCCCTGATCGAGTGTATTAAAAGCCCGAATGATAGTGGATAGATAATTGCGACCCGCCTCAGTCAAGTTTAAGCCACGGTGCTCTCTCATAAACAGTATGGGAGTCGAGCAGCCGTAACCTGCTTACTCATCGCTGACTGGGTGATGAATAGCTCTGGTGCAGCATTGGTAAAGCTTAAGTATCTGGCGGAAGCATCGTATTCTCAGCCAATGTAAAGCTAATTACCTGCATCGTTATTGGCGTCCCGTATTTATGTTTAGCGAATTGGGTGACGCACATCTATATTAATCAAAATATTCAACGAAGAGTTGGTGTTGTTCCACGACAAATCAGGCCGTACGGCTTAGTGCATAAAAAATGTCCACACCCAAGAGCCTTGCTTGAATTTGGTCGCTGTAATAATCGAGGCAATCGCTGTTGCTATCACGGCAGGGCTTTTGATGTGGATGCTATGGTGCTTGATATTTCTGGTGAACCAGAGGATTTAATTTCAGCCTTCGATGCTAAGCAAAAAGTGCGTCTTGGGACTTATCCCTTGAAAGAATATAATTAAAAAACAGTAGGTATTGTCAATATAGGCAGAGAAGCACTAATTGACTAGTGACAAACTGAACGAAGGTAGCCTGCGTGGCGCTATACTAGACGTATTCGACCCAGAGCCCATTGCCGAAACGTCTCGACTTTGGCACACCAAAAATCTCATCATCACACCACATATTTCAGCTGACGATGGCAATGCTTATGTGCCAATGACACTCGATCTTTTTCTGCGCAATATGCAACTTTTCCTGGCGGGTAAACCGTTACCTAACTCTGTCCAGCCCGAGCGCAGATACTAGAATAACTGTCCACACAGTAACTAACTCACAGACAATTACGAACCAATAATATGCCTATCGCGACACATGGCCCAACACCGAAAGCGAACATGATTGTACCAATACCTACGACGCCTCCTAGATACCAACCAATAGAGACAACGGTGATTTCTAGCGCAATACGAATACTTGCGATGGGGAAATTTGTCTTGATTTGCAATCCCGTCATCAGGCCATCTCTGGGGCCAGCGCCTAGGTTGGCAGTCAGATAAATACCCGATGCAATACCAATGATTAATACACCGCTAGCAACCTGAACCAATTGCCATACCAGCATTTGAGGATTCGGTAATAAGTACAATGAAAAGTCGATCATAAAGGCAATAATCAGAGCGTTTAAAATGGTACCTATTCCGGGCTTTTGGCGTAAGGGTATCCACATGAATAAAACACTAAAACTCACTATCATGGTGGAGAAACCAATGCTCCAGTTTGTTTTACTAGAGATGCCTTGTGCCAGTACCGTCCAAGGGCTGACGCCAGCACCACTGGCAATCAACAACGCCTCACCCAAACCAAACAAAACCAAACCTAAGTTCAAATAGAAAAAGGTAAGCAGTTTAGGGCGAAGATTGAAGGCTGTTGGGGAACTCCAATCTAGTCGCGGTATTGATTTAACTTTAAAAATTTTCAGCATGCCCTGCTATCTCCAGTAACCCTAGTATGCTCTGCCCCAATGACACCATAGATGAACTACAAACTAAGCTATCAGATTAAGGCTTTGCCTTTGCAAGCCAATAAAAACAGAGAAGTATACGCACAAGTACCAAAACAAATAGACTGTATATTGAATGATGGTGATGACTAACTCAGACCAGATTATGGTTTTTTCTTGGCTCTAGGATGAGCCGAGTCATAAACCTTTGCGAGATGCTGAAAGTCCAAGTGGGTATAAATTTGAGTCGTGCTGATATCGGCATGACCCAATAGCTCCTGTACGGAACGCAAGTCACCACTGGATTCAAGAAGATGAGTGGCGAATGAGTGGCGCAGTGTATGGGGCGACAGGTGTTGATTGAGGGTTTGTTTTGTTGATAACACATTGAGCCGGGCCTGAACATTGCGATGTGATATTCGCCTTCCGAGCTTACTCAGAAATAAGGCACTGCCTGAATCAGCCCGAACAAATTCTGGACGGATTTTTAACCAGCGTTTTATGGCAACAATAGCCTTTGAGCCAATCGGCAGGTACCGTGTCTTATTACCTTTACCGGTAACGATAACTTGCTGTTGATTGAGATCGATGTCGAAGATGTCGATGCCAACCAGTTCAGCAAGACGTAGACCAGACGAATAAATGAACTCAAATATGGCCAAGTCCCGAATGGTTAAAGCACTGTCTGTTTCATTGTTATGCAACAGTTGACCCACCTGCTCTGCATCACAAGTTTTTGGCAGTAAGTGATCAGACTTTGGCGCACTAACGTCTTTTGCCGGATTACTCTTCACCACGCCTTGACGAATTAAATATTGGTATAGCCCCCTAATTGAAGATAGCTCGCGTTGGATCGAGCTGCTTTTAAGTCCATTTCGAAAACGATGCGCGGCGTAACCACTGACCTGTACAAAGAAGACTTTAGACCACTGAGTGATATTATGGTCTTGCAAATAGCAGGCAAACTTATCGAGGTCGCGGCGATAACTTTTACAGGTGTGAGGAGAGTAATATTTTTCACTACGCAACACTTCGATATAGGAATCCAAATATTGTGATTGCTTTCCTTTCATGCGATTCGACGGTTAGCCGGCTAACAGCCCTTGCAGACGGGCACTAACCAATTCACCTAGTTGCTGCAGAAAAATAGTGCCCATTTTTTTAGTGAAATGTTCTTTATTAGCACTGCCAAGGCAAAGTACACCAAGATCAGAGGCATGATAAAGTGGAATAATAGCGCAAGACTGAACGTTTAAATCCGCACCAAACAATGCGACATTGGTGCTTTCTTCCTGCTCTCCACAAATCGGCTTTCGGTCAGAAACCCAACTGGTAACGGTATCGACAACGCCACTGTTTACCTCAAGGTAATGGGTGCTGAGATATTTTTTGGGATCATTAATGGTGGGCAAAAATTTAAAGCAAACATAGTCAGTGTGAAAAAATGTTTGCACTTGATCCTGAACCAGCGATAAAACATCGTGCAGTTGATCGCTACTCATTAACTCGAGCGCAAGACGGTGAAAACGCTGATTAAGCTCTTCATTTTCACGAGCGATAGCCACCAAGTCATCCATGTTCTTTTTGTTTACTCGATTTTCATCACGCAGCATCAGCATTTGCCGCTCGACCAATGAAATCGCACCACGCGTTTGATGAGGAATAGACAAACTGGTGAAAATATCGGGATAGGCCATCAACGTCTCAGGGTTTTCCTGTAAATACTCGATGACTTTTGATTCTTCTAATTGATCTGATTTGGCGCTTACTTTCGGCATTCTTTTTCTCTTAAGTTGTCACTAGTATTAGTGCTGGTCGATAATTTCACCTTGAAAAACCATCGCAGTCTCTCCCGTCATCATAACTGGATTCCCTTCTCCCTGCCATTCTAGCTGAAGCTTGCCACCCGCCAGTTGAGCCGTGGTTTCGGTATCCAAAATTCCGAGCTGAACACCGGCAGCCATTGCAGCACAAGCACCACTGCCACAGGCTTGGGTTTCACCAACACCCCGTTCAAAAACACGCAAAGTAAAGTTTTTTCGATCATCAATTTGCATGAATCCAACATTGACCCGTTCGGGGAAAAAAGAATGCGCTTCTAATATTGGACCGAGCGTCTCCAGATCGCACTGATTAACGTCATCGACCACGATAACCATATGTGGATTACCAATACCCAGTGCACTGAACAGGATCACTTGCTCGGCGAGATTAATTTCATATTGATCACAACGCACTGGCGTATTGAGCGGAATCTGTTTTGGGTCGAAAGTGGGTATACCCATATTAACTCTGACTCGGCTCGCATCTATCATTTCTAGTTGCAGTAAACCTGCATTGGTTTCAACCGAAATTACACTAGCATCGCTGAGTTTTTGCTCATGAACGAAACGTGCGAAACAACGCGCACCATTGCCACATTGAGAGACTTCTCCACCATCCGCATTGAAAATACGATATTTGAAGTCAGCTTGATCAGATAGTGCTTTTTCGACTACCAGCATTTGGTCAAAACCAATACCCAAGTTTCGATCAGCCAAACGTTTAATTCCGACGCTATCTAATTCAAAGTGCTGATTAATCGCATCGATAACAACAAAGTCATTACCTAAGCCATGCATTTTGGTGAATTTAAGCGCCATTAGGGCATCCCTATTCTGGTAGCAGCGATTCGCCACTGACCTGATCATCGAATGTTTCACGTTGGCGAATACAATAATGCTGATCACCATCAACCATGACTTCAGCGGCACGATTGCGCGTATTGTAATTAGATGCCATCGCAAAGCCATACGCACCCGACGAGCGAACCACTAGCAGATCGTCTTGGGCTAGTTTCATCATTCGTTTTTTGCCTAAGAAATCGCCTGTTTCACAGATAGCACCCACAATATCGTATTCTAGCTCTGGTTCGGTACTACCCAATTGAACTGGAATTATTTCCTGCCAAGCACTGTAAAGGCACGGTCGAATCAAGTCATTCATTGCGGCATCAACGATGGCAAAGTTCTTTTCGTCAGATAGCTTTAAGTAATTGACCTGACTCACTAAGATGCCGGCGTTACCTGCAATGGCTCGACCTGGTTCGACCACAATAGTGCCTTCAAAATTAGATAACTGATCGCTCAAAGCATTCGCCCAGTCACTCGGTAAAGGCGGCGTTTCATCTTGATAACGAATGCCTAAGCCACCCCCAAGATCCATGTGGTGAATGTTCAAACCTTGCTGATTTAAACGGTTGACTAAGGCGAGCAGCCGAGTGAGCGCATCGATGAACGGCGACAGTTCTGTGAGCTGCGACCCAATATGACAGTCGATGCCAATGACATCAATATTGGGCAGTTGGTTCGCTTTGAAATAAATTCGATCAGCATCATCAAAAGCAATGCCAAACTTATTTTCTTTTAGTCCCGTTGAAATATAAGGGTGAGTTTTTGCATCAACATCAGGGTTCACTCTAAACGAGACGGCTGCTATCATATTCTTCTCAGCCGCTACTTGGTTAAGCAAGTCGAGCTCCTGTTCGGACTCGACATTAAAGCAATGAATGCCCGTGTCGAGTGCCAATGCCATTTCGTGCGCCTGCTTGCCGACACCAGAGAATACAATCTTGGATGGATCGCCACCAGCTCGTAATACGCGCTGTAATTCGCCACTCGAGACGATATCAAAACCAGATCCTAGGCGTGCTAGCACATTCAATACGGCAATATTTGAATTGGCTTTAACTGCATAACAAACGAGATGCTTACGGCCTGCCAAAGCATCATCAAATGCATGCCAATGACGCTCTAAAGTGGCTCGGGAATATACATACAACGGTGTGCCATATGTTTCAGCCAAGGTGCGGATGGCAACATTTTCACAGTAGAGTGAGTCGCCTTTGTAATTAAAATGATCCAAAATAGTTTCTCTTCAGTATTGCCAAGTAGTATTTCTAAGTCGCTTTCTTACTCATAATCGGTGCTTTGACGCTCAGTCTTGTTTTCATCATCTGGCAAGGTCAATGGGCCTTTATTACCACAGCCAGAGAGACCCATGAGTAGCAGTAAACTAAACAATAATATGATGGGTTTAAGCTTCATTGTTAAGGGCTTCGTCAAATTATCAATTATGTTGGTGAGCGGCGTAGGAGACAAGCTGAAACTGATAATTTAGCTCATATCTAACTCCGATTGGACTAGTAAGGATCGAATTGCCTCGATTAAGCTTCTCTTTGGCTAGAAATGTTGTTAGTTTTAGAGCTGTCCAAGCCATGTTGCTCGAAACAGACAAAATCCGTCACCAGTTCGATTTATGAAATACAACGCTTTTTACATCATGTCGCCTTGTTTGAGTTTAAGACATACACTGACGAATAAAACGTTTTTTTGGCGTTTAACCTTACACAACTATGGTAGTTATTGACTGCCTGAACAGATTAAACGAATTCGCTCTGCCGGAATGGCTAGCTGCCGCAACATATACTTTTTAAAAGGCTCTGTATAAAAGGGCTGCTGTTCAAGTGCATGGAACATACACAATAACCACGCATCACGTTCTAGCTCTGTGACATTTAAATGTTTATGTACCTGTGGCATGCCAAATGCTCCGTATTTCTCTGCATAGAGCCTTGGCCCACCGAGCCATCCGGATAAAAAGCAGGACAACTTATCGATTGAAGTAGTTAAGTCGGATGGGTGCATATCACGAATCTTGGCGGCTTCTGGCAACTCGCTCATTACGTTATAGAAACAGGTCACTAGTTGCTGAATACCGTCTATTTCACCGGCAGCTATGTAAGAACTATCGTTATTGCCAAAGTTGTTATTGGCTACGGGGGCTTGTTCCACTTTTTTATCTTGATCTCTCTAGGTTAAATTTTTTGGATTACTGAAACCTATCTCTAAAGTAATATCGACATGAAATAGTCATCAACCGGACTTTCATCGCTATCACGTTTTAAATAGGCTCTTAGGGTTCCTTCTATTTCAAACCCCAGTTTCTTGTAAAGGTGAATGGCTTTAGGGTTATCGCTCTCGACGATCAATTCCAAACGTGTAATATTGAGTTCTCTCAGATGGCTAAAAACTTTACCCATCATTCGGCTCGCAACACCCTTTCCCTGGTATCCTGGAAAAGTAGCTAATGCACCTATAGTAGCAACATGTTGTTTACGCCACTTTCCATAGACTAGTGAATAGATTCCAACTCTGACACCATTTTCTTGATAAAAAACAAATTCATCTCTATTAGCCATTAACTCAAAACACTCTTGAAATGCTTGTTTTGAAATTTTTTCAAAACTCATATAAGGATTAATTGAGTCTTCCATATAAAGAGAATAGACCAATTCAAAATCAGTTTTAGCTACCGCAATAAAGTTGCTAGGACTAGTCATAATCGAATTATTAATTAGTGATGATTATAGAGCGTGTTCAAGGTCTAGTTTCTCTGCATAAGCAAACAAAGCTGGTGCTCCACCAGTGTGCCAAAACAATACTTTAGCATCTTTGCCAAGTTGCTTGGTGCGAATCATATTAATTAAACCACCCATCGCACGGCCAGTATAAACCGGATCTAATAGGATACCTTCTAGTTGCGCTGTTAGCTTGATTGCTTCATTTTCTAATGCACCAACCACACCATATCCATCGCCAATATAGTGTGTGTTAAGGTTTAAGTCTTGGTCAGAAAACGTTGCTTTTAGTCCTATCACATTGGCCGTTTTATTCGTAAGGTTGATGATATGCTGATCCAATGCTTGATTATCAATTTCATCTTTATCAATGCTAATACCGATCAATTCAAAATTCTTCTTGAAGATATGCTTTCCTAGTATTAGTCCTGCGTGTGTGCCGCCAGAGCTGGAAGCAAATACAATATGGGTAAAAAGTTCATCTGTTTGATTATGCAATTCCTCTACCGCATCGATAAACGCAATGGCGCCTAACTCATTCGACCCTCCATAAGGGACAATATAGGGAGTTTTCCCCGCGGTTATGAGTTCTTCAACTAGTTGAGGAATATCTTCCCCTTTTCTATTTGCACCACCCCAGTGAATATGACAGCCAAAAATCTTATCCAGCAAAAGATTACCGCTAATTTTTTCTGGTTCTTCACCCCCTAGAATTAAATGGCATTCCAAACTCAATTTTGCAGCAGCGGCGGCGGTTTGACGACAATGGTTCGATTGTGCAGCACCAGCAGTAATAATCGTATCGCAACCTTGAGCTAGGGCATCACCAAGGATAGTTTCTAATTTCCTAGTCTTATTACCGCCGAGAGCCAGACCCGTCAGGTCATCTCGTTTAATAAATATCCTTGGTCCACCTAGCTTATCGCTTAAACGAGCCAGCTCAGACACCGGAGTTGGAAAAACCCCGAGGGGTGTTTTTGAAAATTTCGAAGTATACATGCAGATTTGTCTAATCTTTTAACGACCAACCCTTAGTGTACCGTTTAGTTTATTAAGCGGAAATAATGAATTTGGTTTTCACAGCTAGCTTTTGTATTTTGATTAAATAATTCTAACCACAAGATTAAACTCCATTTTTAACTCAACCATGCTATTTCCTTTTAATTAGACACTAACCAGATCTGAAATCAACGGAGTGAGAAGCTGCATCTGTTGATTCCCTATGAGGCCGAAGAAGTCAAAACTGTTTTAAGCGACAGTGAAAAGCAAACGGCTTTAAGGACGCCTATGTTGAGATGATTACCATTCACAGCAGGCCTCAGTGGGTCACGAGACCCAAGAAAAAGTGACGCCTACTAATATTCAACCAGCGTATGCACGCACTGCCGATGAAGTATTGGTGACCAATATTGTGCTGGTGGCATTATCGCAGTGAACCCAGTTGATGATGAAATAATCGGCGATAAGTCGATCGGAGCAGTAACTTAACAGCTACAACATGCCTATTGGGCGATGCATAATCACGCTGATTACAGTAGTGAGATTAATTGTAAAAAATAAGAAAGCAGTGTTTATTGCTGAAAAAATGCCAATAATCTTAACTAAATGCCCATTAAAGTCGTTATTTTACGCTACAGTCAGTTGGTGTAGGCTTTGCTGTGAGTTATGATACACACTGTTCGTTTATAACTTTCAAAACTCAGGGGCTATTGCACGTCTAGTGTAGGGCTTTTTTGTTTTTATGAGTTGCTCGATTCTTAAATAACACATAATTTTTTATGAGGATAATATAGGTGCAGGATAAAGTTACTCAAGTAGTTGATTACCTGAATGAGGTTAAGACCCGTTGTACCTACAATGCTGCAGCGAAAGCGTTGGGCATTACACCGCCAGCTCTAAAGAAATTCCTAGGTGACCGCAAACCCGAAAACTCATGGTTTGTTAGCACTGGAACCGGCGAACCAGCAGGGTACACCGAAGAAGAAAAGCATGCAGAGCTTCATCGGACAAAACGCATTATTACCTCAGCAGAAGTCATAAGCCGAAATTTGGGCTTTTAAAGCCTATAAAATTAGCAATACAACAATAGATTATAGGTTCTACCCTGAGTGTATTATTGCCTTGGTTTAAAGATCACCTAACAAAGCCCAGTACAAAATGGTTAGATCTTTCCAAATCATATTGTTTATTATGACTGTGAAAGATGTAACCATTTTTTTGTGAGCGGCTAACATTCTAGATTACGAGACACTTGATAAGGAATGATATCTTCCATTTTCATCCGCTAAACAATTAGCAGCCTACTGCCTAAAACAACAGCACCCACTCCGGAATATACCTAATGGAAATCAAAGTTAATTTCCTCGACAATCTCAGACTTGAAGCAAAGTTTGATGACTTTACCGTGATCTCTGATCAACCCATTCGTTATAAGGGTGACGGCTCAGCCCCTGGACCATTTGATTATTTCCTAGCATCATCCGCCCTATGTGCGGCTTATTTTGTTCGGCTTTATTGCCTGTCTCGTAACATTCCATCTGACGATATTCGTTTGTCGCAAAATAATATTGTTGATCCCGAAAATCGTTACAACCAGATTTTTCAAATTAAAGTTGAACTTCCTGACAGCATTTCAGAGAAAGACCGCCAAGGTATCTTACGATCAATTGATCGCTGTACCGTGAAAAAAGTAGTTCAAGAAGGTCCAGAATTCACCATTGAATCGATAGCGAATCTCGAACAAGATTCACAAGCTATGCTAATGGCACAGTCTGATAATCAATCCAGTACGTCTATCCTAGGCAAAGATTTACCACTCGAAAAAACCATTGCGAATATGACTGCGATTCTGGCTGAACTCGGGATGAAAATAGAAATCTCATCGTGGCGCAATATCGTGCCTAATGTGTGGTCATTGCATATTCGAGATGCAGCCTCACCAATGTGTTTCACCAATGGCAAAGGAAGCACCAAAGAAAGTGCGCTTTGCTCAGCGTTAGGGGAGTTTATAGAGCGCCTTAATTGCAATTTCTTTTATAACGACCAGTATTTTGGTGAAGATATTTCTCATAGGGAATTCGTCCATTATCCCAATGAAAAATGGTTCGCGCTAGAAACCAATGATGCGCTTCCACAAGGCATTCTTGATGACTACTGTCTAGGAATTTATAATCCAGACGACGAATTACTTGGCTCCCATTTAATTGACACTAATTCGGGTAGGATTGAACGGGGTATCTGCGCTATTCCTTATGGCCGTCATTCAGACGGTGAGACGGTCTATTTCCCATCAAATTTGATTGAGAATCTCTTTTTGAGCAACGGTATGAGTGCAGGCAACAACCTGCATGAAGCTCAAGTTCAATGCCTTTCAGAAATCTTCGAACGCGCGGTAAAGAGACAAATCATAGAAGGTGAAATAGCGTTGCCCGATGTGCCACAGAAGGTGCTAGAAAAATATCCCAATATATTGCAGGGTATTCAGGCATTAGAAGCCCAAGGCTTCCCAGTATTGGTTAAAGATGCGTCATTAGGCGGTCAATTTCCGGTGATGTGCGTAACGCTAATGAACCCCAGAACTGGCGGTGTATTTGCGTCCTTCGGTGCTCATCCAAATTTTGAAGTCGCGCTGGAACGAAGCTTAACTGAATTGTTACAAGGCCGAAGCTTTGAAGGTCTCAATGATGTTCCAAGGCCTACCTTTAATAGTTTAGCTGTTACCGAGCCAGAGAATTTTATAGAACATTTTATTGATTCAACTGGCGTGATTTCTTGGCGCTTTTTTAGTGCTAAACAGGATTATGACTTTTACGAGTGGGGCTTTTCTGGCACTAGTAAAGAAGAGAGTGATCACCTGTTCGCTATTTTGAAGGCGCTGGGTAAAGAAGCTTATATTGCCGTGTTTGACAACTTGGGTGCCACAGCCTGTCGTATTCTGGTTCCTGACTACTCAGAAATTTATCCGGTAGAAGATTTAATTTGGGACAATACCAACAAAGCACTGCACTACCGTGAAGACATTCTAAACTTACATTCATTGAATGATGAGTCTTTGGGGAATTTGTTAGCTCGTTTGGAAGAAAGCCAGTTAGACAACTACACTGATATACGAACCCTGATTGGTATCGAGTTCGATGAAAATACAGTGTGGGGCCAAATGACGATTTTAGAGCTTAAAATCCTCATCAACCTTGCTTTAGGCGAGCTAGACGAAGCCTATGAGCTAGTAGGAGAGTTCTTGCAATTCAATGACAATACGGTCGAGCGCGGTCTATTTTATCAAGCGGTTCACACCGTTTTGGAAATCGTTATTGATGAGGAAATGGAGCTTGAAGATTTCGTCGTCAACCTAAATAGAATGTTTGGCGAAGAAACAATGACCAATGTTGTTGGCTCAGTGAATAGTCAGATTAAATTCTTTGGACTGACTCAAACCAGCATGAAGCTAGAAGGCTTAGATAAGCATCTTCGACTGATAGAAAGTTATAAGAAGCTTCACCAAGCCCGTGAAAAAATGGCAATTGAAGGCAGTTAAAAGTCAATGAGTTATATTTAAAAATGTCAGATAAGCATCTCTCCTATTAAGAAATAGTGAGTGCTTATCTGGCACCAATTTATTGTTTGATTATGCTCGCTTGATCTCGCGCATGGCCTGTACTGGTCTAGAATGAAATTCTCGGCGATATAATATAGCGATAACAAATGTTACTGTTGCCATAAATACCCAGGCATCTACAAACCAAGTTGTCGCGGCCATTGCAAAATAATATGACCTTAATCCATAGTTATAACTATGTCCTGCCTGATCAAGGACTTTGGCCATTTGTAAGGTGAAACTTTCTCCGATGCCAGAATTAACATCAGATTTCGTAACATTAGTTGCTGCGCCCATTAACACGTTGCAAAAGCTGTACTGACGCATGGACCAGGTAAATGTAAAAAAAGCATAAACCAATATCCCTATAATTACGAGTAGTTTGAACTGCACGTGTATGGCGCTATTCGCACTAGCAAAAGCCATGTGTTCCAACGCTGTAAATGCTTCACCCGAACGAGTGAGCACGGTCAATAAGCCAGCCAGTATTAATAAAGTGGTGGATGCAAAAAAATTAACACTCCGCTCCAGACTAGCCAACATCGTCGCATCTGCAATGCGAATATCTCGAGTGACCATGCTTTTCATCCAGTCAATTCGATATTCATGCAGTAGTGATGATAATGAAGCCGTTCGTTTCGCCATTACTTTCGCAAATAACGAATATGCAACCCAGCAAAAAAAAAGCCAGAACAGTGCTAATCCATTGATCAGATTATTACCACTCGTTAAATTTTCTAACACCTGATAGACCTCACTTTGAAATTAAAAATGAGAGCTTACTCTAGCTTTGTTACAGCGTCATAAAGAGTAATTGTGGGTTTTTACTCGCTATAATTTTATTTTTGAATATCAATAAGATAGCGCTGGGCAGGGTTTAATTAGAATATTTTTATTCGAATGGCACCTACCTATTGATTGATTAAACGCCCTTCAACGGTGCAGTTCCTAGAAGGAAATAGTCCTAGAGGTGAAACCAAACAATAAATCCTTGTAAGGCTTCAATAAACCTACATAGGCTGATCTCACTGCAATTTTTTACCGTCACTAAAATAGACTCAATTAAAAGATAACTACTTAGTATTTAATATCTTTTAAAAGAGTCAAATCGATTAGAGATTAGACCAGACTGACTAGCTTGGCTGCTTAACTTTACGCAGATAAGGCTTAACAGTTTCCCAACCATCAGGATAAACTTTAGCAGCGTCTTCATTGCTTACGCCGGGCACAATAATCACATCATCACCCTGCTGCCAATTCACTGGTGTAGCGACCTTATGCTTAACTGTCAACTGCATCGAGTCGAGTACGCGAAGAATTTCAGTAAAGTTACGACCTGTTGTCATTGGATAAGTCATCATTAATTTAATGTTTTTATCTGGTCCAATAATAAAGACAGAACGAACGGTTGCATTCGTCATCGCCGTACGGCCTTCTGCACTCTCGTTCTCATTTGCAGGGAACATGTTATACAACTTCGCCACGTTAAGATCAGTATCGGCAATAATTGGATAGTCGACTGATGATTCACCGACGTCCTCAACGTCTTTTATCCAAGCTAAATGATCTTCTACTGGGTCAATACTAATGGCAACGATTTTCGTGTTACGCTTTGAAAATTCCGATTGAATACTCGCCATATAACCCAGCTCGGTTGTGCATACGGGTGTAAAGTTCTTCGGGTGTGAGAACAAGACAGCCCAACTTTCTCCAATCCAGTCATGGAAATTAATTTCACCCTGAGTGGTAAGAGCAGTAAAATTAGGTGCTTGGTCGTTAATTCGTAATGACATATTTGCCTCCCTAGACAAGAGTAATTTAAGGTCTATTAGCAGCACTTAGCACGAATGATCATTCGTTGCTTTGATCTGCCTACTGCCAAGTCTGACATCCATACTAACTTAACGCGCTTTAATTGCAGCAGGAATAGTATGGCATGAATCAGAACTGTTCAATTTACTATATAGGTCTATAAGGTACAATTTTCAACTAGAGCGTTAAAAACTGGTATTACTAATACCGAAGCGAAAAGCAAATCTGATAAAGTTCGACGGTGTAATTACGTTAAAAGAACCCTAAGAGATAGCTCTAGACGCCTACAGGCTGTTTCAAATCGCTGCGTCATATCAAACTATGTTAGGCTATCCAGCCCACTAGACTTGCTCAACTCGAGGCAGTGAATCTTCATTAAACGAGTCCGCGTAGCGTTCACTAACCGGAATAAATTTATCTTGCTTTTCGTCATAAGTATGAACCTCACCAGAGGCAATGTCATAGACCCAACCATGTAATTCAAGTTCTTTTTTTGCCATTTTGAGTGCAACCGTTGGGTGAGTCTTTAAATGTTGTAACTGCAGGATGACATTCTGCTCAAGCAGCATCATCATTTTATCGTCCTCAGACTTTCCTTGACCCAGCTCATTCACGATATCGATGGCGGCTTTCGAGTAACTCAACCATTCTTTCATATGAGGCATTCCTTCCAGCCTACTTTGATTCATTGCACCCTTCATTGCACCACACTGGGTATGCCCACAGACCACAATATGAGGCACATTAAGACTTGATAAGGCAAACTCAATCGAGGCTGTCATGGCCCCAGTATGATTGGTATGAGGTGGAACAATATTACCTGCATTACGACAGATAAATAAATCCCCTGGATCCGTCTGAGTAATCATTGCCGTTTCGATACGAGCATCAGAACAAGTAATAAAAAGAGCTTCTGGTGATTGGCCAAGACTTAACTTTTGAAATAAATCCTTTTTCTTAGGGAATACCTCCTTCTGAAATCGTACAACTCCTGCAGCGAAATGTGGCATAAATTAATCCTTATTATTTAGCGGGCATCATATTCCAAACTGAATTGCTGTCTAGCTAATTATTAATGATGGATTTTATTTGCAGCGAGAAATCTGTTACGGCTAAACACTCTGTAAGATGATGGAGCTTGGCTAAAAGTCGTTCTAATTCGTATTGAAAAGATGTCCTTTAATTATTTTTTCAATATTATGTTTTAAACAATGCTTCTTCACTATTAGCTAAGGCGGTTTAATTTCTAAATAACCTACTGGCGTATTAAATGTTAAAGGTCATATTCATAGCAATAAAAATGTGCATATATATTTTTATATCTATATTTGTTCTACCGTCTCTGCCTGTTAGCTGAAATAGAGACCACATTACAAATTAAAGATACACAAAAGCTTTTTCGAAACAGCCGACTGAATAATAGTCCTAGCTAGGAGTCCAACAGACTCCTAGTGCTTAGAATTCATTTCTTAGTACCCGTTTAGCCCCTAAGAAAAAGTCCTATTACAATGCGTTAGTAGATTGATTTGAAAATTACTTTTTATTAACAAAGTATCAGCGAGTTAAGCGCCTAAGTAAACTGGATGTATCCCAGCGTCCACCACCCATTTCTTGTATTTCGCCATAGAAATCATTAACGATACGAGTCACGTCTAATTTTGCGCCGTTTTTTTCACTTTCTTCGATACAGATACCCAAGTCTTTTCTCATCCAGTCAACAGCAAAACCAAATTCAAACTCATCATTTAACATGGTTTTACCACGGTTCTCCATTTGCCATGATCCAGCAGCCCCTTTAGATATAACATCCACCACTTTGGCACCATCCAGTCCAGATTTCTGCGCAAAGTTTAAGCCTTCAGCCAAGCCTTGAACTAAGCCTGCGATACAAATTTGGTTCACCATTTTAGTCAGCTGACCCGCACCAACAGCACCCAATAATTCTACCGCACGGGCATAACTCATTATGACCGGTTTAACCTGATCGAAGGCTGCCTGATCGCCACCAACCATGACGGTTAATACGCCATTTTCGGCGCCAGCCTGACCACCTGAGACGGGTGCATCTAGAAAAGCAACGGCTGCCTTTTCACCAATCTCACGAGCAACATTGGCCGAAGCAGTAGTATGATCAACTAAAATTGCACCGGGCTTAATACCGGCCAAAACCCCGTCATCACCATAAACAACCGACCTTAAATCGTCATCGTTTCCAACACAGATAAAAACAAAATCAGCACCTTCCACTGCCTGCGCTGGTGTCTCAGCAAATGTTCCTTCGTAATCTTCACACCACTGTTTAGCTTTTGCCGAAGTCCGGTTATATACCTTGGTTTGAAAGCCTGCTTTAGACAAATGTCCTGCCATTGGATAACCCATGACACCTAAGCCTATAAAGGCAACTTGCTGCTTGCTCATTTTATTTCTCACTGAATAGTTTTTAAGATGGCTGAAGGTTTGCCATGCTGGCCATCAACCATTTGCTGCCTGCATGTTCAAAATTAACTTGAACTCGGGACTGGCTACCTTGCCCTTCGAGGTTCAATACAACGCCACTACCAAACTTAGCGTGACTAACATTCTGCCCAACAAATAATCCCGTATCTTCTTCGATTTGACGATGACTGAGTTGTGGCGCTGACGACGAAAAACTGGGTCGACTAAACTGCGCTTTGGGTCTGATCTCCTGAACATATTCGGTAGGTATTTCACGAATAAAACGAGACACCATATTGTAATTTTCCTTACCATATAGTCGGCGAATTTCTGCGCTACAGACAACTAATTGCTCACGAGCCCGGGTAATGCCGACATAACAAAGGCGACGCTCTTCTTCTAATCGACCAGGTTCTTCACTTGAACGTTGATGTGGAAATAAGCCTTCCTCCATGCCAACCAGAAAGACCAATGGGAATTCTAACCCTTTAACAGAATGAAGCGTCATTAATTGCACACAGTCTTCCCAGGCCTCGGCTTGAGCTTCACCCGCTTCAAGTGCAGCGTGCGCGAGGAATGCATCGAGTAGGCTCATGTTTTCGTCTTCTATGACGGCATCAATCTCAAAACCTTTACCTGCGCCAACCAGTTCTTGCAAGTTCTCTATTCGCGACTGACCTTTCTCAGACTTATCTTTTTCAAAATGGGCTTTTAATCCGCTGTGTTGAATACAGTACTCCATTTTCTCTGCTAGAGTCGCCTGCTCTAGGCTCGCCGTCATGGACTTTATTAAGTCGACGTAAACCTGCAACGAAGTCCGTACTCGTGAGGAAAGCGGCGCTGATTCGAGTAAAGCGAGGGTTGCATTCCAAAGTGATTGTGACTGGAGTTTAGCTTGCTCGCGAATCATATCGATAGATTTTTGACCGATACCGCGAGGTGGATGATTGACGGTGCGATCAAATGCATGATCAGCCATCGGGTTAGATAGCATACGCAAGTAAGCTAAAGCATCCTTTATTTCAGCTCGCTCAAAAAATCGTAACCCACCATAAACACGGTAGGGCATACCACGCGTTACCAATGCTTCCTCGAACTGACGGGACTGGGCGTTAGAGCGATACAATATAGCGACCTCGTTACGGCTGCGGCCGCCATCGACCCAATTCTGAATACGGTCGATAACAAAACGAGCCTCATCTTTTTCGTTATAGGCAGAGTAAAGCATGATGGGTTCACCATCAGCACTCTCAGTCCATAGGTCTTTGCCTAAACGGCCCCGATTATTATCAATGAGAGCATTTGCCGCCTTTAAAATAGTACCGGTTGAACGATAGTTTTGCTCTAGCTTGATGACTTTCGCGCCATTAAAGTCTTTTTCAAAATGCTGAATATTCTCAATACGAGCACCGCGCCAGCCATAGATAGACTGATCGTCATCACCCACCACAAAAGCGGGGGTATTAGCACCCGCCATTAAACGTATCCAGGCATATTGAATGGCATTAGTATCTTGAAATTCGTCGACTAGTAGGTGTTGAAACCGTTTTTGATAGTGGCTGCGTAAATCGTCGTTGTCACGAATGAGTTCTAGCGCCCGGAGTAATAGTTCAGCAAAATCAACCACGCCAGCGCGTTGGCAGAGCTCTTCATACAAACGGTATATTTCAAGCATCTGGCGTTGCACATGATCATTTCCCGCATCAATGCTTTGTGGACGTAAACCTTCATCTTTATTTTGATTAATAAACCACTGAGCTTGCTTTGGCGGCCAATTAGCCTCATCTAAATCAAGTTGACGGACCACTCGTTTCACCATACGCAGTTGATCATCGCTATCAAGAATCTGGAATGTTTGTGGTAATTTAGCCGCTTCCCAATGGGCGCGAAGCATTCTGTGCGCCAAGCCATGAAAAGTGCCAACCCACATTGCACCAGCAGAAATACCGAGCAATTCTTCGACTCGTGAACGCATTTCTTTGGCGGCTTTGTTGGTGAAAGTGACCGCTAACAGGCTAAAGGGCGATAATCCGTTGACTTGGCAAACCCAGGCAATTCGATGGGTTAAAACTCGTGTCTTTCCACTTCCTGCACCCGCTAAAACTAAAATTGAACCGGGGTCTGCACTGACCGCTTCGCGCTGACGGTCGTTGAGGGAATCTAGCAGGTAGGATACATCCATTAGTTAGGTGCTGCCGCTTTAACAAGTAGCAAAGATTATATCAGGATTTTTTCGGTGGTTATTGCTCGAAGGGACAAAATTTCTGTAGAATTTTGAACTAGGCGACGCCTGAACTAAATAAAGCGATCAATCAACTGTCCAAGCGCCTCGGTTTCAGTTCGGCTGACGCTGATAGTTTGATAATTGGCAATGGCATCTCGGTTTTGAGGGTCTATTTGCTGGTTGAGCTGAGGTTTGTAACGCTTATCGTTTGCTACTGACTCTAAAACCTCACCGCGAAATACATGTCCAATTGAATCCTGCTTTGTTCGTCGACTATCGAAAAAGTTTTTTTCAGCATCAACACGACCACGATCAAAATTTTGACGTTGGTCATCATGCGCCGTAGGAAGGCGAATGATAGGACTAATATTGGCGGCACTAATATTCACAAAAAGGATTTATACCAAAATGGGATTGAAATCAATCTAACAAAATTATATGTCAAAAGGTTGGCTAAACGCCATTAAAAAATAACAACCCTTTAGCATTTACCACTCCCCTCGGGCATCGGCGTCACTCGCTTTGGCTTCTATCCATTTTTCACCGTGCTCATCCACTTCCTTCTTCCAAAAAGGCGCATCAGTTTTAAGATAATCCATAATAAATTCACAGGCTGAAAAAGCATCTTTTCGATGTGCCGATAAAACACTGACCAGAACAATTTGGTCGGATGGTTTTAAGCTACCCACGCGATGAATGATGGCACAGTCTTGAACTGCCCAACGTTGACTTGCTTGTTCAACGATGGATTGTAATGATTTTTCAGTCATGCCGGGGTAATGTTCTAAGGTCATTTGCTGCAGATTACTGTCTGGCAAGTCACGTACCAAGCCTATAAAACTGGTGATCGCACCGATATCTGATCGGCTACCTAATAATTGCCGGTTAATATCACCAACATCAAAGTCTTCTTTTTGTACTTGAATAATCATCTTAGTGGCCTAAAGAACCAGTTGCCCTTAATTCAATCGAGAAATTCAGAGAATGGTAGATAGTTAACTTTGTCACCTGCTTTGACTGTTGCACCTTCCGCAATTTCAACGAAACCTTGCGCCCAATCAGTCGATGTCAAGACACCGGAGTCTTGATTAGGATAAATACAGGCGACCAAACCAAGACTTTCATCCTGCTCCAGTCGTGCTCGTAAAAACTCTCGTCTGCTATCCGGTTTAGGCCAATCGAATCCGGCTGCTACAGGTATAGCAGTAGGCTTTTGCCATCGCCTACCTTGCAGGGTCTTTATAACTGGACTGACGAACAACATAAAAGTAACGAATACGGAGACAGGATTCCCGGGTAGGCCAATAAAAGGGGTTTGGTTTATTTTCCCAAAGGCTAAAGGCTTGCCAGGTTTAATTGCCAATCGCCATAAATGTAAATCGCCCAATTGCTCGATTGCAATTCGAACGTGGTCTTCTTCACCGACCGAGACGCCACCACAGGTCACTACCAAATCAGCTTTGTCAGTGGCTTCGAGCATGGCTGCTTTAGTCGCTTCAAGTGTGTCGCCAACTAGACCTAAGTCAACTATTTCGCAACCTAGCTTCTGAAGCATGCCGTGCAATGTATAACGGTTTGAATCATAAATTTTGCCGGGTGCTAAGGCTTGGCCGGGTTCGACTAACTCATCACCTGTAAAAAATATACCGACTCGAATTTTTTGATATACCGGTAATGACTGCAAACCGACCGAAGCTGCAAGTCCAAGTGCCTGAGGTCGTAATAGACTACCTTGTTCTAAAATATTATCACCGACCTTAATATCATTACCCGCAGGCCGTATATTTTGTCGATTGGTTGGCCGAACCTCGAATTCAATTCTGTCAGCTATGACTTCAACCTGTTCTTGCATGATAACCGCATTAGCCTCTGGTGGAATGGGTGCACCGGTAAATATTCTGGCTGCAGTAGCAGACTTGAGTGTTTGCCCCGTTTCTCCCGCTGCAATTCGTTGCGAGACGAGTAATGTGGTTTTCCCTGCAGTAGCAATATCGGCAGTGTTAATTGCATAACCATCCATAGCTGAATTGTCAGCAGGTGGTACGTTAATAGTCGATTGAATTGATTGCGCCAAAATTCGACTTAAAGCGTCGAGTAATGGTTTGTTTTCAACTAATTGAGTCGCCGTGACCTGACTCAGTAATGAGCGTAATGCGTCGTCATAGGAAACGAGTGGGACTTGAGAAGTGTCGCAGTTATTCATGGCTTTTGTATCTTTGGCTTAGTTTTTATTATAATTGTTAAATAGAGTCTAACATTACCTTGGCCTGCCAGGCACCTGAATTGACGTAATTAATGTTATCAACTTTTTCTCAGATACGGGCATTTTTGTTTTCATCGGTTGAGCAAAGCTGGCCATTCTAAATTCTTCTATCATCCAACGCAGTTGGTCTATTTTAGCCGTATCAGCTTGATTTAACGATGATTCACTTTCACTGAGCTGAAGATACTGATCCCAAAATTTTCGAACTAACAAATGCCCCTCTTCGATTCGGGCTGACCCTAGCTTGAAGTTTGTAATTCGCTTTTGTATGGCTTGAAAATAGGCTGGTAGGCGGGACAGGTTTGATATTGATAGGTCACGTAAAAAACCATCATAGACAAGATTTCCACATTGTTCCGCCATGTCAGAACGGTGGCTTGCAGGTAATGATGAACCTGCAATGGCACTCACGGCGGTTCGGTACTGGGTTAAAACTTGATGGGTTAATTCAGCTAATTGGTTGGCGTGATCAATAAATCGATTTTGATTTTGCGACAGACAATTCGCAAAGCTTTGATCACTATCGGGTAGCTGACTGTTAAGGAAACAATCAAAAATGCTCGCTAAAATTAAGTCTTCAATAAGTTCTGATTTACTCGCAATAGCACTATACATGAGCGAACTTTGATCGATCTTAGGCAGATTTTTGCGAAGGTATTTTATAGTCGGAGAGAGCTGCAGATAAATCAGCCTAGCAATGCCTGTTGCATGATAAAACGCTGCATCGCTGGATGTTTCATATAGTTCGATAGCAACCGAATTCTCATAATCGACTAGCGCTGGGTAGCTATAAATAACCTGCCCCTGATTAGCAGAATCTTTTTGCTGTATTTCGACTGTTGATTTCCAGTCACCAAAGTCCCAGTTAGTTAGGCCGCTTTGGGTTAACGTTTCGTCGTGCTGAACCTGTTGTTCAAAGTGTTGGTTGGCTTTATTCCCAAATTTTTCCTGCAATGCCTCAAGACTATGTGATTGTTCCAAACAGTCCCCGCAATCCTCTAGCCAATAGTGCATTTGTAAGTGAGAATCGAGCTGATGAAGCTGCCAATCTGACTCTTTAACTTGCACACCCGTCATCTGATGAAGTGATTGTTGTAATGTTTGGTATAAATTTCCTCCGCCATCAGGAGCATTCAACCGTTCAAAACAAGCAACGGCAAAGTCGCTAACGGGAATGAAGTTTTTACGAACCAGTCTCGGTAAGCTGCGCAACAATCCTTCAATTTTTTGCTTTAATAATCCTGGCACTAACCAGTCAAAATCACTCGATTGAAACTGATTGAGTAGTACTAACGGTATGCGGACTGTCACACCATCGAACTCGCTAGCAGGATCAAATACATAATCGAGCTGAAGTACTTGATTACGCACGTTCAATTCGGCTGGAAAGCCGGTACCATCATCTTCGTCAATGACTTGCTCAACCAAGCTGTCTTCAGTCAGCAACAATAAATCAGTTTTATCTTTTGGTTGTTGCTTAAACCAGGCTTCGAAGTTAGGGGCATCGACTATTTTTGCTGGCAACTGTTGGTCATAAAATTGGAATAATTGCTGGTCGCTAATTAAGATATCACGACGACGATGCTTGTCTTCCTGCTTTTGGTAATGGTCGATGAGTTGTCGGTTGGCACGAATGACAGGGTTGCTTGTGCGATAGTCGCCTTCCACCAACGCACGCTGTATGAATATCTCACGTGATTGTACTGGATCAATAGTAGAAAAGTTAACTCGCTTGCCACCTTCAATCAGCAATCCATAAATTCGCGTATTACGAAACGCTGCCACTCGACCCTGGCGAGCTTGCCAGTGGGGGTCATAGTGCTCATATTGATGCAAGTGACCCGCATCCTGCATCGCCCATTGCGTATTAAATCGTGCTACGCCATGCGCAAATAACTGCGTTGTTTCGATTAGCGAGAAGGCCATAATCCATTTTGGTGTTTTGCGCGCAAGGCCCGACCCAGGGAAAATAAGTAATTGCCGATCACGGGTTGCCTGAAATTGTTTTTTAGCTGTATCCGTTCCATCAAAGCTGGCAATGTGACTTGGAATACCGGCAAATATTGCACGATGAATTGAATCAGGATCTGATTCAGTGGTATTAAACCCACTTTGTCCTGATGCAAACTGACGCTTTAACTGTTGCTTTAGCTGGGAGTGAATGTCCTGCCATTCTCGAATTCTAGGGTAGGATAAAAATTGCTTCTTGCACCATTTAGTAAACTGATTTCGTGACAGCTCAGCCTGTTGCTGCTTTAACTCTGACCATAGATTGATCCAGAATAAAAAATCAGAATGCTCGTCCTGCCAGACAGCATGCTTTTGTTGCGCCGCCTGTCGATTATCGACGCTAGAATCACGTGGATCTTGAATCGATAGGGCGCTGACGATTACCAGCGCTTCACTCAGGCATTTTAATTGCTGCCCTCTAATGAGCATAGCTGCAAGCCTTGGGTCGACTGGTAACGAGGCTATTTCTCGGCCCAGTTTTAAGATTCGATCGTCCTTATCAGTTGCCTGTAACTCGAATAACAAACGATAACCATCATTGATTAAACGGCTGTCAGGACTTTCTACAAAATCAAAGGCATTGATTGAACTCAAATTGAGTCCATCCATTTGTAAAATAACCGAAGCAAGATTTGTTCTCAGTATTTCTGGCTCAGTAAATTCAGGACGTGACTTAAAATCTTCCTCTTCATAAAGACGAATACAAATACCCGGTGCAGTACGTCCACAGCGACCGCTGCGCTGGTTGGCCGAGGCTTGCGATATCTTCTCAATGGGCAGCCGCTGAATGCGTGACCGCCATGAATAGCGCGATAACCGAGCCAAACCGGTATCGATCACGTAGCGAATGCCCGGCACCGTTAATGATGTTTCGGCAACATTAGTGGCGAGCACGATCCGCTTCTTAGTATGGCGCTGAAAAATGCGCTGTTGATCACCCTGACTCAACCGCGAATAGAGCGGCAGTATGTCGTAGTCTTGATGAAATATTTTCGATAGTTTATCAGCTGCCTCTCGAATTTGACGTTCACCCGAGAAGAAAACCAATATATCTTCCTTACCAGCCAAAGTGAGTTCTTCTACTGCTTCGACCAATGCCTGATTTTGATCGCGATCATCTTGGGCAGGCGCACGATAGCGCATCTCGACCGGAAAAGTACGGCCACTGATGTTGAGTATTGGTGCCTGATTAAAGTAGTTCGAAAAACGCTCTGGATCAATCGTGGCTGAAGTCACAATAACTTTAAGATCAGGTCGCTTGGGCAGTATCAATTTGATATAACCGAGCAGTAAATCAATGTTCAAACTGCGTTCATGCGCTTCATCGATAATGATGGTCGAGTATTGATTCAGCAGTCGATCATTTTGAACTTCGGCAAGCAAAATGCCGTCGGTCATTAGTTTAATATAACCCTTGCTACTGGTATGGTCACCGAAACGAATTTTGTAACCAACGGCGGCACCCACTTCGCTTTTTAGCTCTTCAGCGATTCGATTACAAACACTTTGCGCAGCAATTCGCCGTGGCTGGGTATGACCGATCATGCCATAGTCTGCCAACCCAAGGTCAATACACAATTGTGGTAACTGAGTCGTTTTACCTGAACCCGTTTCACCACACACTATAGTGACCTGATTGGCGGCAATGGCTTCGGCGAGCTCTTGTTGATGGTCGTAAAAAGGCAGGCTTTGATCAAGTTGCGATTGTGGCCTTTGTTGCTGTCGAGTTTTGACGGTTTCCGCCGAGGCTAGTATCGACGACGTTAAGGTTTGCCTGAGCTTGTCGTCATTTTTAAATCGGCGCGTTTTTTTTAACAGCTGCAGCAACTTTGCTCGATCAGCACCGTAGCAATGTTGTAAGATCTGACATTCGAATGATAGTTGATGTGACATGGCGAGCGATTCTAAACTGGTTGGCAAGATGAATACACCTTTTGATTACTCTCTTCGCGTATCGAGTAGGGTGAAGCACCCTAAACTTCGCATAAAACCTTTTGGTGGTCTGGAAGTCATCATTCCTCCAAGGTTCCCCAAAAAAGCTGTACCTGAACTGCTGAACCGCCACACACAGTGGATTGAGACACAACTACAAAAACATCAATCGGCAGAACCTGCTTTACCAGACAACATCCAACTCGCATTTGATGAGAGTCATTGGCCGATTGTTTATGAGCATCGATTAACAACCATTAGTCCCAATCAAATAGTCATTAACTCTAATAACGACGATACTGATAAGCAAGCTGATCGCGTATGGCAACTACGTAACTGGATTCGACAAAAAGCTTGGCGACTATTGCCACCATTACTCGAACAGCTATCTCAGCAAACGGGTCTAACCTATAAAAAGATCAGCATTCGGAGCCAAAAGACACGCTGGGGCAGTTGCTCTAGTTCAGGCACGATTAGTGTGAACGACCAACTACTGTTCTTACCTCGGGATACAGCTGGATACTTGATGATTCATGAGCTTTGCCATACCCATCACATGAATCATTCTTCCAGATTTTGGCATCTGGTTGAGTCGCATTGTGCCGATTTTCGTGACCATGAACATCTGTTGAATCAGGCTCGAACTAAGATTCCCGATTGGTTTCTGAGAGACTTGTATCGGTGATGTATTACAAGCTTGATACAATTCAATTGAGTTAATCTAAGTGTTCATATTTTTTTTGGTAGCCTTTTACCCGCTTTAAGTAATTACGCGTTTCTTCACGATTATGGCGTTGGGTAATAAACCGATACGCTTCTGATGGACTCATCCTGTTCAACCGATTAATTGCTTTTGCTCTATTGCCACTGGGACTTAAGCTTTTAAACAGATTGCCTGCACCACCGTTATAGCTAGCGATAACCGCATATTGACGTGTCTTGGCATGCTTTATTTTATACAAGTACCGATTAGCCAGAATGGCTAAATATGCGGTGCCTACTTCGACATTATTAGCCGTATTAAATAGAAATGATTCAGTTGGCACATGGTCATAACCTTCAACACGCTGAAAGTATTCTCTACCCGCTTGACGCTGCAGAATTTGCATTAAACCGATTGCATTAGAGCTTGAGCGCGCTCTTGGGTTAAACGCTGACTCAGTTTCAATAACGCCATAAATTAGAGAAATAGGCACTTGATGACGTCGACTGGCGGCAGCAACCAGACCGTAATATTTTAAGCTAGATATTTGTGTATGGTCACTAGTTAAATAGATCCTGATTTTATAACTGCCTTGCAAGACACTGTCGCTGTTAGCAATTAAATAATCAGCAAAACGTAACGCGCGCCAATTAGTGTAAATTGCTTCTCTGTCCTGATCTAAAATTTGTTTATAAAAAAAAGGCTTACCCGATTTAGATTGCAAACCAAAGTCATGGGCCGTATTGGGGTCGATAACATTAGGATCAACTTGCGTTAGCAAGGTTTTGACAATGGATTTTTTTAAGGCCTGTTTACTATTAGCAATAACTTCAATAATACCGTGCCTAAAGTCAACGGTTATGCTGCTATTTTCATCTTGGCTTAAGGATAAAATAGTGGGATCTTTACCTGCCATATCTAAAAATACAGCCTGTACATCATTACTATAAACTTCAATATTTAAGGGAGCATCGTCGACGTTATCAATATCACTTAATATTTTAGTTTTATCACCTGCCATATCCAGCAATATATTCTGCACATCTTCTTCATACTGAGACAGATCAATCTCATTGGCATATAAAGGCAAAGGGAAAATAAACAGCGTCAATAAAAAAAAGGCCACCTCTAATGTTATTTGTTTAAATTTCACTCTTTAAAAGTCGCCTTAATACTCTTGTGACGCTATGCCAAGTTCAGTTATCAATCCAGTGGCAGCGCTCTATATAACAACGTTCAAACATAGCTAAATAAATTATTGCTATTGAACAACGCTACGCTGCACGTACTTAATATTGCTTTCATGCAGCAGGTTTTTAGCTCTTGACATGTCACTATTTGATTCAAAAGGTCCCAGTACAACACGGTGCCAAGTCGATCCATTAACATTGGCTGAGTTTACTTTTGCTTCTAGACCTAAAAATGCCAACTCGGCTTTTCGACTGTCCGCATCAAGCGCACTTTTAAATGAGCCAGCCTGAAGCCTCAGCTGCACTATGGCCAGCTTGTTAATAGAAGGATTTTTTAGGCCATCAACATCGTCTTTGGGTACGGGTATGTCCATCACACGATCTTCTAAGACAGTATAAAAATCTATTTTTGGTTTTGGTTTATTGGTCGTAACTTCAGGTTTTTTAGCGTTTGCTTTACTGGTTTTAACGATTTGACTATCAAGGTAAAGAATGCCGGCGACAAATAAACCTAACATTAGAGTTAAACTTATCCAGACCCAAGGTCGACTAGACTTACTCGCAGTCATTGTGTCTTTTCGCTGATAGCTGCAATAAATCAAAATTCGGCTGTAACAAGGATGTCATATCAAGTAAGGGAATGTTAAATTTAATAACCATTTTACATGGATTAAAGCTATTTCTAAAGTACTCATCTTATTTGGGGTCACCTACATTCTTTCCATTACTTCAATGCCGAGTAAATCAAGCCCACTTCTAAGGGTGGTAGCGGTTACATCGCTTAACTGGAGTCGACTGTTGCGTGTCTCAACTGGAATGTCACTGCGTAGGATTGGACAGGCTTCATAGAACTTCATGTACAAGCTTGAGAGCTCATAGAGATAACTACAAAGCTGATGTGGATAGGCATCTAGCGCTACCTGGTCAATTGCTTCGCCAAATTGTAATAGCTTAAGTGTTAGTGCTCTCTCAGCAGGTTCTGACGCGATGATTTCTCCAGTGGCTACCTCACCGCTTAAGTTAGCTTTGCGGAAAATACTTTTGATTCGAGTATAGGCATATTGCAGGTAGGGTGCGGTATTGCCCTCGAAGCTGAGCATGGTGTCCCAACTAAATATGTAGTCGTTGGTTCGCGTTTTAGTTAGATCAGCATATTTTACCGCACCAATACCGATTTTGCGTGCGACCTCTGCAGATTCAGCCGGACTTAAATCCGATGCTTTATCCGATAATAATTGAGTGGCCCTGACGACAGCCTCGTCCAGCAATGCGCTGAGCTTTATGGTATCACCACTGCGGGTTTTAAACGGCTTTCCATCTTCACCCATCATGGTGCCAAAGGCATGATGCTCGAGCGTGCAATGGTCGGTGGCAAATCCCGCTTTACGACTGACGGCATAGACCTGTTTCATGTGTAACGATTGCCGCGCATCAATGAAGTACAGGCAACGGTTGGCCTTTAGAGTGTTACAACGATAATCAACCGCAGCTAGATCTGTCGTTGAATAAAGAAAACCACCGTCTGACTTTTGCACTATCATACCGAGTGGATCACCTTCTTTGTCGGTCATATCGTCTAGAAAAACAACTTGTGCACCTTGACTTTCAACGGCCAGCCCCTTGTCTTTCAATGTTTGGATAATACCTGGCAGCGCTCTGTTATAGGCACTTTCAGCATAAATGTCACTGTGTTTTAGAGTGACATTGAGCTTACGGTAAACTTCTTCACTGTGTGCGACTGAAATATCAATAAATCGCTTCCACATGCCGAGTGCGTTGGCATCACCATTTTGTAACTTGACGACATTGGCACGGGACCGTTCTGCAAAAACTGCTTCAGCATCAAAGCGGACTTTTGATTCTCGATAGAAAACTTCGAGATCGGCTAGCTTAACGTCGCTATCGAGTTCGATTTGATCTTGTAAATGGGTGATGAGCATACCGAACTGGGTACCCCAGTCACCCACATGGTTTTGGCGTATTACTCGGTGCCCTTGAGCTTCAAAAATTCGAGCTAGAGCATCACCCATAATGGATGATCGCAGATGACCAACATGCATTTCCTTTGCTAGATTGGGCGCAGAGTAGTCGATGACGATTACTTGTGGCTGTTGCGCCTGTTCAATACCTCGGTGTAGGTCATTACCTAATAAATTAACTTGATCCGATAACCATTGTTCGGATAGTTTAATATTGATAAATCCAGGACCAGCAATATCGCAATGGTCAGCAATATCAGATAAGTCCAAGTTCTCAAGTATTCGACCCGCCAGTTCACGTGGGTTTGTTTTCATTAATTTGGCTGCTGCCATGGCGCAGTTAGCCTGATAATCACCCTGTTGTAGATTTTTACCGAGGGCAACCATTGACTGGCACTGAATGGGGATGCCAGCAGATGTCATTGCATCACGGACGCGACTATTAAGTAAATTTCGAATGTTCATTAAATGATTAACTATTCAGTTGAGATATTAAAGAGTGATGGATTTATAGTTCGGATAGTGGTCGTGGTTTTTCAATATGATAGCCTTGGGCAAAGTCTACTCTGTATGTTTTTAGCTTATCCAGAGTAGCCTGGTCTTCGACAAATTCAGCAATCGTAATGATGCCAAGTTTCCGACTGACCTGGGAAATAGCCTGAACCATCGCAGCATTGACTGAGTCGGTTGCAATATTTTTTATGAAACTACCGTCGATTTTTAAGGATGTAACCGGCATAGCTTTGAGATATGAGAACGACGATAATCCGCTTCCAAAGTCATCGAGTGAAAACTGCACTCCAATTTTGATTAAACGGTTCATGAAATTGATGGCTACCTGTACGTTTGATATTGCGGCTGTTTCTGTGACTTCAAAACAGATGCTGTTAGCAACTTCTGGAATCGAGCGTAGTTTATCTTCGATATCATTCAGCAGTGGCAAATTACCCAAAGAATTGCCTGACAGATTAATTGATAATCGATATTGCCCCACTTTTTGCTGTGATAACCAATTGACAGCCTTGTCGATGACAAAACAGTCAATTTTTGACATCAAGTCATATCTTTCTGCCGCTGGGATAAATGCGCTAGGGGGGATGATTTCGCCTTTATCGTCACGCATGCGTACCAGAATTTCTCGATACTCTGGTTCTTTCTTGTCTTTGATCGGAGCGATGAGTTGACTGAAAAGTACAAAATTTTCTTTAGCCAGAGCTTCGTGAATGACGCTAACCCAGTACATTTCACCATGGCGTGCACTCTGCTTTTTGTCATTCTCGGCATACATGTAAGCCTGATTGCGTCCCAGATCCTTAGCGCTATAACAGGCCAGGTCGGCGTGGCTTAGGGATTCTTCAGCCGTGGTTAATTGAGTAATCATTGCGATACCGATGCTGGCGCTGACCTTATGTTTGCTCTGATTCCAAAAAAAATCAAACCGCTCTACATTGGAACGAATTTCTTCAGCCACTTTTTGTGCATGCAAGCCGTCACAATGCGATAACAAAACACCAAATTCATCTCCCCCTAGCCTTGCTAGCATGTCGGGGCCTTTAACTATATTGGAAAACTGGGAAATAAGCTGGTGTAACAGTTCGTCACCGGCACCGTGTCCGGCGGTATCGTTGACTACTTTAAACTGATCGAGATCGATATAAAGCAGCGCATGTGTCGACTGGTTTTGATCGCTGTCTTTATGCAGCGCCATCAATTCTTTTTCAAATGCCCAACGGTTCCATACTCCGGTAAGTGAATCATGAGTGGCCTGATGTTCCATGCGTCTTTTCAGCAAGGTTTCATCAGTGGCGTCGTGGAATACGAGTACAACGCCGATTATCTGGTCGTGATCATCATGGATGGGCGCGGCAGAATCTTCGATGGCGATGCGCTGTCCCGCCCGATTCGTCAGTACGGTGTGATTGCCAAGCCCAACGATGGCGTTGTTCTTTAATGCTTTTTCCACCGGGTTTTCGGCAACTTCTCCAGTTATCTCATTAGTAATTGGAAATATTTCAAGTAAAGGTCGGCCTGCTGCCTCCTCTTTTGACCATCCAGTCAACATTTCGGCAACCGGATTTAAATACTCGACTGAGCCGTCGGCATGAGTGGTAATTACGCCGTCCCCAATAGATCTCAGCGTGACCCGAGTGCGTTCGTATAGTTTGTATAACTCCTTTTCCATCATGTCCAAATCGGACATGGTCTTTGTCATGTCCCTACTTAGCTGGCCTAACTCGTCTTTGCGATCGAGTGTGAAATCGACTTTACGATTGCCACCCTTGACTTGGTTCATCAAGTTTGAAATATGCAAAATTCCAGAACTTAGCCCCCGTGCCATAACCCAAGCAAATAGAATGCCGACCATAATGGCCAAAAGAGTATAGAGTAAACCGTTACGCGTAACGATTTGTAGGTTACTTAGTATGTTAAGTCGACTGACCCCGACTCTGGCCCAACCAATATGCGAGCCCTTTGAGAACACTGGCGATGCGATATCAATAAAATCAGCTTCGTCGATTAATATCTGGATGGTCGGCTCCGCACTGTGCAACTGTAGACTAATCTCATCCTGAGTGTACTTGCCTACCTGGGTACGATCAGAGTAACCCAGTACCTGGCCGTTTAAATCGGTCACCATGGCGTAACGTAAATCGGGAAACTCGTTCTGGGATTCAATCAATTCTTCAATACCGATAAAATCATGCGCCAAAATCCAAGAACTACCACTAGCCGCTAGTGCGTGAGCTAATCCAATTGCCTGATTCTGACTCAAATCGAGCAAAAACTGGCGCTCTCGGTAGACCAGATCGGCCACAAAAATAGTCATCAATATGGCATGCACTAACGCGATACCGAGTATTAATTGACGTTGAATTGAACCAGTCCAAAACTGTTTGAGTGCATAAATCATCAATCGATCACTCTGACTTGCTGGGAGAATCGTAAAATGAATTCTCGGATCGGTTGATAAGTTTGGTTTGTCGCGAGTTCAAACTTTGACAATGCCATATTGGATAATATGGCGCGACCCTGTTCGTGCGTGTTGAGACTAGTTAACAGTGCGCTGACCTGATCAACTGTCTGTTGCGGTACGCTGGGTAAAACTACCAAACCATTATTGAGCAATGGTTCAGTTTCCCAAATAACGGTGAGTTGCTCGGCTAATTCTGGACGTGATTGACTCAATTCAAGCCACGGTGCTGGCCAAGTAGAGCCTGCGGCAGTATGGCCTAAAAAAACGTTCATTATTGAGGATTCCTGAGATCCAACGTATCGATTATCCAGCTCAGTCATCACATCAATACCGTTAGCCTGCAGGAAATATTGCGGCATCATCGTTGCTGCCAGCGCTGTTGGTGCGGGGTAACTGACTGCTTTGCCTTTTAAGTCGGTTACCGAGGTAATACCGCTATCCTTACGCACAAGAATGATACCACGAAAGTTTTCGTCGTCGCCCATTTTGGCAAATACTCGGTATCCCTTATCGATCGCATTGATGGTTTGGAAAGGATTAGGTAACGAAAAATGGAATCGTTTGGCGTAAAGTTTTTTTTCATAAGCGGCATAGCTTCTGGAGGCTTCCAGTCTAAAACTAACGCCTTCGATGTTGTCCGACAAATATTGCATCATCGGCCCAAAAACTTTGAACAAGCGCTGGGGGTTGTGAAGCGGATGAACACCAAATATGTACTCTACAGTGGTGTCTGGATTAACGCTGGAAAATTCTGGGGTATATTTAGACTCACTAGTTTTTTCACAAGCAACGATGACACTTAACAATAATGTCGCAGTGATTAATTTTAGGCCACTTTGAATTAGATCTGGGAATTTCGGCATGCGGCCTGTTTGAGAAGAAATCATTCAAAAAAAGTATGACGTAAAGTGACTCGTAAAGCGATTATGCCTTATGAACACGCTTTATCAATTACCTAAGAATTAGCACAAGTTGGGCAGTTCGAATTACGCACTAATTTTACTTGCTGCCACTCCATTGCCCCTGCGTCAAATAATAGCAGCTTACCCACTAAAGACGCTGCATTATCTGTCAAAATCATCAGCGCTTGTAAGGCTTGCATAGTGCCGATGACACCCACTACAGGACCCAAGATGCCTTCCATTTCGCAACTTTCGGCATTTTCATAGGCTACTTCGCTGTAGAGACATTGATAACAAGGGCTTTCAGCGTTGGGTTGGTAACTTAAAATTTGACCTTCTAATCGAATTGCCGCACCCGACACCAAGGACGTGCCCGACTCGACACAATAACGATTGACTTCGAATCGGGTCGGGAAGTTGTCGCTACAATCGAGCACCAAGTCAACTCGATTGATGATTTTTTTTAGCTCTTCACCATCAATTTGATAATTAATTGCTTCGACTTCACAATGAGGGTTCAGCGCTTTAATGCTGCTTTGGGCAGAATCAACTTTATTGTCGCCAATGGCTTGATGGGTATGAATAATTTGACGCTGTAAATTCGACTCTTCGACGATATCGAAATCACTAATGACCAGTTTTCCAACACCACTGGCAGCAAGGTACAGGGCAGCAGGTGATCCGAGCCCGCCCATGCCGATAATCAATACCGTCGAGTCGATAATTTTTTGTTGACCGGACTCACCAATTTGGCTAAGTCGGATTTGGCGGCTATATCGATTACTTTGTTGACTATTCATTTTACTGTGAATTTGGTTGTAAGAAGCAAAATTACGCTAGCGTCAGTCTAGACTTGGCGTTAATCCTGCGGATTCATTCTTTATAGGGGATGGTTGCTAACTATAGCCCAGTTCTTGAGTGCAAGCCATGTAGGCTTCCATGATTAAATTGGGGTTGCCAAGTAAACGTTGCCGCCAAACCCCTAGTTGAATCTTTGATTCAATCAGTCCACGCAGTACGCCTATATGTTGAGTTTTACCAACACAACTGGCTCCAATCAAACAATGCTCATCGAATTGCAAATTCACATATTGATATTGATCTGGGCTGTATAGCTCGGCTTGCGCGCCGCCTTCGATACCCATCCAAAGCCCAAAGGAACAGGAGATTAATCCCACTGTATCAAGTACGTTCATGTTGACCGTGCCATGATGCGCGATTGCTTTTCCGGCCATGTTCATTCCCGCAATACGGCCATGATCGGTGGCAGTCGGTTGTATGGCCTGAACTTCGTATTTGCCGGTCGAAAAGTCCATTCCCTGTGCAACATCACCAGCGGCATAGATATCACTATGGCTCGTTTGCATCTGATTATTAACGACGATACCTTGATCGACCTCAATACCTGAACCTTCCAGCATCTCCAGATTAGACTTAACGCCAGTGGCGGTAATCACTAACGCGGCAGGTAACTCATCGCCATCGCTCAAACTAACTTTCACCCCATTTTCGGTGCGGGTCACTGATTGAACGCTGCAGGAAGTGTGCACATCAATTCCTTTATCGAGGCACCACTGCTTAAGCAGACCACCGGCTTTTTCGTTAAGCATCCGCGGCACCATACGGTTGCCTGTTTCGATAACAGACAGGTTGATACCACGCCTGACTAATGCTTCGAGAATAATACAACCGATAAACCCAGCGCCAATCAAGACTACATTGGCGCCAGGCTGAGCTAATTCGGCAATGCCGCGGGCGTCTTTTAACGTCCAACAGGAATGTACTTGGGGTAAATCAAGGCCTGGGATCGGGGGATTAACAGGACGGGATCCGGTTGCTATGAGTAACTTGTCGTAACTTCTTAAACTGCCGTCTGCGAGCTTTACTTGTTTATTAGCGGCGTCAACTTGATCAACCCGCATCTGAACCAATTCGATATTGAGATTACGATAATGGTTGACCGGATCACGTAGGTAACTGCCTGACTCGTCAATATTCTTAATCAAATAGTAAGGTATGGCCATTCTTGAATAAGGCGGTTCAGGCTCATCACCAATAATGGCAATCGATGCGTCTGGATCGTATTTTCGTATCGTTTCAGCCGCGACAACGCCAGCAGGTCCAGCACCAATAATGATATGTTGCATCGGGTTGGTTACCTAAGGTTTATGACTGACGAATGATGACTGAAAGTGGTTTAAGTGGTAACTTCGATTGAATGCAGACTTTTAGCAGCAGACGCTTGCATTCTCGCATACCCGGTCCAGTCCGCATCAACATAGGTGATGGCATCCGTTGGGCAGGCAGTGGCACATTTTGGGTCGCCACCACAAAGGTCACACTTAACGACCTTACCGGTATCTTGAGAATAATTGACGGTACCAAACGGACAGGCAATGGTACAAACTTTACAGCCAACACATTTATCGTCTGAAATCACTTTTGCACCCGTTGAAAGATTAATACTAATAGCATCAACTGGACAGGCACGTTGACACCAAGCCTCTTCACACTGAGTACAGGTATACGGCGCAAATCGGCCTTCATCATGAAAAGTAAATACCTTGATGAACGATTTAGACGGGTTAAACGCCCCTGTGTGCTCGTATGAACAAGCCATTTCACATTGCAGGCAACCAGTACATTTTGCTGGATCAATATTTAAAGATTTTTGCATGTTGCCCTCGTGGATTAAATTTTTCTTATACCATCATAATATGGGAGGAAAAGGTATTGCAAGCACGCTGTTAATAGAGCCAATGAATAATGACTCGGCGCCCAAAATTCGTTGGCTTATCAATAATAATTCACCATCAATTTTATATTGACTCTACCAATTTGTATGTTTCTATGTCTCAATATCGCCTACCCGTCCCATAACTTTGATATCAAAATGAAAGGCACTATAAATACTGCACCCAGTTGCGCCGACCCAACTGATCCAAACTCGATTAGTGTTGCGCAAGCACTCAGTCAAATCGACGCTAAAACCGTTGCTTTACGACAATCTGTCTTATTACCTATCCGTGAATGCCTTGGAAGAATTTGTAGTGAGTCCATTCGCTCAAACATTAATGTGCCTGGTCATGCGAATTCAGCAATGGATGGCTATGCAATTGCCTACTCTGATTTACAAGAGGGGCACATTGCCACTTTTGAAGAAATTGGATGCTCCTTTGCGGGTAGGAGCTTGGATGCTGTTTGCAAACCTGGCCAATGCATTAGAATTATGACGGGTGCGGTAATTCCTGAAGGTTGTGATACCGTCATTATGCAAGAGCAGGCTGAGCCACGCGATAATGGCTTGGTCGCTGTAGATTCGAACCATCGCCTGGGCGAAAATGTTCGGCAGGCTGGTGAAGACATCAAACAAGATGCGGTCATTTTAAATCAGGGTGACAAAATTGGACCGGCTGATTTAGGGGTTCTCGCTTCACTTGGAATCAGCCAATTAAACGTATTTCGCAAGCCTATAGTGGCATTTATGTCGACTGGCGATGAACTGGTATCGGTTGATAAGCCGCTCAAAAAAGGTCAGATTTATGATAGTAATCGTTATACCTTGTTCGGTATGCTGGCTCAGTTAGAAGTTGATATTATTGACCTTGGCGTAATTCAGGATGATTTCCAGAGTATTCGATCAGCCTTACTGGATGCGGCAGAAAAAGCTGATTTAGTCATTACTACGGGAGGTGTATCGGTTGGTCAGGCCGACTTCATTAAAACTGCATTGGAAGATATTGGTCAGCCTGATTTTTGGAAGATAGCCATTAAACCAGGCCGACCACTGACCTTTGGGAAGATAGAGGACAGCTTGTTTATTGGCTTGCCAGGCAATCCGGTCGCGGTAATGGTGACCTTTAATCATTTTGTCATACCCGCATTACGAAAGCTTTCGGGTGCATCGCCTGCTCAAACACCCGTCGTTAGAGCCCTATCCACCGAAAAGATGCGTAAGAAAGCCGGACGAATGGAAATCCAGCGTGGTATTGCATCATTGGCTGTCGATGGTCAATGGCGGGTTTGCAAAACCGGCAAGCAAGGCTCGGGTATTCTTACTTCGATGACTCGGGGCAACTGTTTTATTTTATTGCGTGAAGATAACAGTGGCGTTGAAATCGGTGATTCTATCGAAATTCAGTTATTTGATTGGTCTCAAATTTAGGTCCCAAATAGGCCAATAAGCATAGCCATAAAGAAATTAGGTTTAAACAATGATTAAAATAAAATATTTTGCTCGCCTTGGCGAAGCACTTCAATCGAGAGAAGAAGATTTAGAATTTAATGACGCTATAGTCAAAGTGAGTGATTTACTTGATATATTGCGTAGCCGAGGTGAACCATGGGCATCTCAGTTTTCGCCTAAGAGCAGCGTGTTAATAGCCCTAAACCATGAAATGTGCGACTCAAGTGCCGCACTCAAGTCGGGCGATGAGGTTGGGTTCTTCCCACCCGTCACCGGCGGCTAACTAAACACGTCTGTGTCTGTGCAATGACTCTCGGTAAATCATATAAAGACCACAACTAATGACAACGGCGGCACCTAGCCAAACTTGATCTGACGGAATGTCCTGAAACAATAGATAACCGAGCAAAACAATCCAAATAAGGGAGGTATATTCAAACGGTGCGATTGCAGAAACCTGAGCCTTACCAAATGCGGCTGTTAAAGCAATGTGTCCACCAACAGCCAACACTGCCATAAGCAATATAACGCTAATAATAGGCCACGAAACTGACACCCACGTCCAAGGCAGCATAGCGGTACTGGCTAAACCAATCATCAAGTTGAATGAAAACACGAGAGAAATGACAGAGTCATGCTTCATCAGCTGCTTCCCGCTGATCTGTATTCCCGCATAGGCGAGTGCTGCGCATAATACCATCAGATAAGCCCAGTAATCGCTGTCGCCTTCGGGGTTCATAGCAATAACCACGCCGCCAAAACCGACCATAACGGCACTCCAGCGATGAATGCCAACTTTTTCTTTTAATACAACCGCTGAAATCGCTGTGAGAATAAAGCTCGAACTAAAAAACACCACCGTTGCATCCGCTAACGGCAAATATTGAAGAGCCGCAAAAAAAGGTAACGGTGCAAAGATACCTAATCCACCTCGAAGTCCATGGGCCAATGGACGAGTAGTTTTGAGTAACCTTAGCTGACCTCGGGCGCACAAAAAAAGTAAAATGACAGGTACAATGATCCAGCTACGCATTGCCAACACCTGAACTGGCGAAACATTAGCTTCAACTAGCCATTTTGCCGTTGTATCCATGCAAGCCATTAACAGCATGCCTAACATCATCAAGGCAATACCGAGTAAATTATTTGGACTGTTTTGCAACTTTGACTCTGGTGGTGATATTCCTTCTTTAATCATTGATGTTTAAATTCAGTTTGCTGCATTGATTCAAGCCTTAAAAAGTAAGTGAAGGGTTAATTTCGATCTGCTGGAATGTCCATGGTCTATTGTGTCAGAAGTTACCTCCGCAAGCGTTGACTAAATTAGCTCGGTTATTTTAAACATCACATCAGGACATGGACACCATAGATAGCCAGCTTGTTCAAACTGATTCAGATCCAAGCCAAGAAACATTTTTAAGCCTGTAAAAATAATTGGTAACTGTTCATTTTCAAAAACTATGACATCTATTGTTAAACCGCCGTTATAAAATTAAGCTTACTATTGGTGCTTAAATCTTATAAAGTCCACAAAACTTCTTTGGGATGCTCAAATTGAAGTTGCCCAGTAATTGGACACATTATGTTTGTGATATTTCTTACCATCGCTGTTTACATACTTTCGATTGCCTTTATAAGCGTTCGAAATAACGATAAATTTAACTTGGTCCGCCAGCTGAGTGATTTCTCAACCTTCATGGTGCCTTTTAATATTCCCGCCTATTTGCTATCAAAAGCACCCATTCAACCCTTTCCCGATCGTAAATATTTCCCGGAACTACAGCTATTAGAGGTTCAATGGGAAGTCATTCGTGATGAAGCGAGAGTCCTTTATGCTGAAGGACTAATTGGTGTTAGTGACGATTTGCCGGGCAGTAGTTTCTATAAAAACGGTCGCTGGAAAAGCTTTTATCTCAAATCATTCGAAAATGACATACCGTCAGCCTATGAACTGGCACCTAAAACGATGGCTTTAATTGATCAGATTCCATCGATGAATATGGCCTTGTTTGCGGCATTGATGCCAGGCAAAGAATTAAAAAAACATCATGATCCATTTGCATTTACGTTTCGGTATTCTCTTGGCCTTATTACACCAAATTCCGATCAGTCGGGATTAATAGTCGATGGTAATGATTATCACTGGAAAGATGGTGAAAGTATTATTTTCGACGAAACCTATATGCATTCTGCCTATAACCACTCAGACCAGGTTAGGATTGTATTAATGACTGATATTGCTAGACCGCTTCATATTAAAACAATAGAGAAGCTTTACTATATGTTTGGTCGACATTTTAATCGCTTGTTTGCCATTGATAACGTTGATACGAGTTATTCGGGTATTGGTAACAAAATGGGTAAAGGTGTGCTGGCCTACAGCGCGATGATGAAACGGTTTAAAGCAAAAAATAAACCGCTTTATGTTTTTACAAAAATGACAGCAACCTTTTCTTTGTTAGGCTTTATTGCTTATAGCTTTATCTAATTGGCTATAGAGATAGAACGTTAGTAACTCATTACTGTTTAAAATAACAAAGCGGTCGGACTTATTTAATCTTTATTGAGCCTCAAACAATCGCTTTACTAGTCAAAACTACACGTTCAAGAAAAAACATTAGCTAACAATCAACATAGCAAATCGAAGTTTTTCCTTACCGGCTGATTAAGAATCGCTTTTAACTAGTTATCACTCCTAATCACTCGGCCATTTTTCAAAAAACACTTCAAGAGCTTATTGCGCCGATGAATTAAGTATAGATCTGATTCCAGATTCAGTGGCTAGAATGATCTACCAAAGATTAATACGCGTATAATAAAGATAATATTAATGATTTATTCTAGTATCATGAAATCTTCCATCTTACTCATAACACTGGTTCTGGCAGTTGGCGTTTCAATCGTCTTTTTTATGCAACGGGCACCTGAAACTGCGGTATCAGCAGCCGTCCACAACCCTGATTCTGTTTCTAAGCCTGAAAATCGACTATCTATTGATGCTCCAAATTCAGATATTGCAGAGCTAAGCAGGTTATTGCAGGACGAAATAAAAGCTCGCAAAAATTTAGAGCAAAAAATACAGGCCTTGAGTCGACAAGTATCGGTATTACAAAGTAATTCGCAGTCCCAACCTTCTGATCTGTCAGATCAGTCAGAGAACTCAACACCATTAGCCGTTGAAGCTGGTAACGGCTGGTTTAATCAACAAGCGTTAGTCGACAGTGGTATGACCGGCGGTCAAGCCATAGAATTAAAATCCTTTTTTGAGCAACAAGAACTGCAACAATTATTTCTGCGCGATCAAGCTGCTCGAGAAGGTTGGGATCGGCAAAGATATAGTGATGAATTTCAGACGCTTAATGACGAAGAGGATGCGCTGAAAGCTCGGTTAGGTAATTCCGCTTATGATGCTTATCTATTCGCCTCAGGCCAATCTAATCGAGTATCGGTCATCAGTGTCCTTGCCACTGCGCCAGCAGGCACTGCAGGTATTTTGGCAGGTGATCATATTTTGCGCTATGACAACCAGCGTATTTATAGTGGAATTGAATTGCGTCAGGCAACTACAGGGGGAAATACTGGTGATTCAGTTTCGGTGCAAGTCGAGCGTGATGGAAAAACGCTAGAGTTTTATCTGAACCGCGGACCATTGGGTATACGTATGAATTCTGTCAGTGTTGCACCTTGACTCTTAACTTTAGAAGACAATAGTTAGATTGTGACGTCACCCATTTATACCTTTTTAATCCTAGCACGATCTTTTACAAAGGCACTGCGCATAATGAGCGTCATACTTTTATCATCCATTCTGACAACTAGATAAATCCTACGGTTGTTATTTTTTATGATCAGCCTTTGTTAGCCAGCTGAGAAAAGCAAAATCATTACAACACGTTTTGCATTTGTTAATAAAAAATGAAGATCTGGGCTTTAATAACCTCACTATGCTGGAAGTGTAAAAACTATCGTTTTATTTTGTTCCACAAAATACCAATATACTCATGCATAGCAATTTTTGATTTTAAAAAACTATCTAACCCGGGTGCTTGGAAATAACTTTTGAAGTCATTCTTATAATAATTCGTTGGCGCTGGTATTGGATTTAAACCCAAGGATTCAAATAACATCATTGCTCTCGGCATATGAGTTGCCGACGTCACTAGAATAAAAGGATCATCACCCACTATACTTTTAGCGAATTCTGCTTCCTCTCTAGTATCCCTAGGTAGCCCGTTAACGATGAGATCCACTTCTTTAACGCCCAAGGCCATTGCCAGTCTGGCATTCATTACGGCTGTTGCTATATCAGTAATACCTTCATAACCTGTAAAAATAATCTTAGAGCCTTCTGTTTTTTTATAAATTAAAATGCCTTCAAGATCCCTCTTTATACTTGCCCCACCAATTTGAGAAGATAACGGCTGCTCCGGATCAACATTATGTCCACCGCCTAAAACATGTATATACTTAATATTCTTTTTGTAATCATACTTTGGATATTTATTTTCTAAGTTTTGAACTAAGTAATTTGCAAATGGAGGGTATGAATATAAGACCATGATGCCTAATGCCAAGCTCAGAAAAAATTTTGACCTGTTATTTTTCCGTGTAAATAAAAAAAATAAACCTATTAAAAATAGTGTCAATACCATTCCAAATGGTTCAACAAAATAAGTGACTGCCTTTTTCAAAAAAAATCCAAATTCCATGAGTTAATAGCTCTTCTTCTAATTAGCTAAAATACCTTTACCCCAAAAAATATTTGGGAGCCAAACTATAATTATTATAAAAGACCAATCTGTCATTCACAATCTGAGGTAATCCAATCTTGCATCACTCCTTGCCTATTTTATTTAAAATAATGTCTTCATAGTTAACTTACTATTCGTCTAGTTAGTCAATCAATGTTCATTACAACTTATCTAGACTTCATACCCATGCTTGTAGTCTTATTGGTAATAACTGGCTTGATCAATAATCATTATTACTTTTCAGTTCAGCCTTAAATTAATCTTGATAAACATCCGATCAAACCCCAAAGTAACCTTTTTTCATTACTTCAGACTTTTAACCTAACGCTTTTTAATAAGAGGTAACTCAAAGCAGCGTGTTTTTTGAAATTTTTAATATTATTATTCCCATTTTTATACTGGTTATTGTTGGCTATGCATTTGTAAAAATGGGTCTGGTAACCGGCACTGTAATTGACGGATTAATGCGTTTTGGTGTATTAATTGCAATACCCTGCTTGTTATTCCGAGCAACCTATTCACTCGATTTAAATACCGCTTTTGAATGGCGACCTTTGGTTGCCTATTACAGCGGCGCAGTCAGTTGTTTTATTATCGCAATTCTTATTTTTCAGTTTGGATTTAAAAAAAGGCCCGGTGAATCTGTTGGGATTGCTTTTGCGGCCCTTTTCTCTAACCTGGTTATGCTTGGCCTGCCAATTTCTGAACGTGCTTGGGGTCTTGAGTTTATGACTCCCAACTTCGCATTGCTTGCTGTTAACGCGCCCATTTGTTACTTGATTGGCATTACTGTTATGGAGTTTACCCGTGCTGATGGCCGGAATGGACGTGATACGGCAGTTGTTGTGGTTCGAGCAATGTTCAAGAACAGCTTAATGATCGGAATAGGTCTCGGGCTATTGGTGAATATCAGTGGGTTGCAAGTGCCCGAACCCGTTTATGCATCAATCGAATTGTTGGCTCGTTCAGCCATACCTGTCGCTCTCTTTGGTTTAGGTGGGGTACTGACACGCTACTCTGTCAAAGAAACTAGCCGAGAAGCCTCTGTCGTGACAGCCTTGACACTGATGATACATCCCATTATTTCGCTATTGGTCTGTTGGTGGTTCGAGCTTACAGAAGATGTCATACGCTCAATTGTATTAATGGCGGCAATGGCTCCAGGCTTAAATGCTTATTTATTTACTACTATGTATAAGCGCGGAGAAGCGATTGCAGCGAGCTCGGTCATTTTGGCTACAACTCTGTCAGTTCTGACCTTAAGCCTCTGGCTAATTTTTCTACGTTAGGTGTCATTCGTTAAGGTGTCTAGCCGTTAAGAGTTTTATTGAATCAGATACGACTTGATTCCAATGTTGCTGAAGTTGGTAGTTTTACATTTAACCTGTCAGCCCAAATTGTGAGGTCTTGCATGATGGTCGGATAGAGTTCAACCCCATCTTTAAGTTGCTGCTGCCTACTGTGCCAAGCTCGTTGGCCTGGTACTCGAACTGAAGGTTCGCCATCATTACTGCGGCTATTTTCACAAAGTGATTTAATCGCATTAGTTTGTTTTTTGAAATCTTCCAATGAACCAAAAGCTTGTGGGTCAATTATTTGGATGAATACAGAGTTGGCTTCACCATCATCACTACTATCATCCGCGCGGCCATACCCTCCTAAAGCCATGCTGAGCAATTCAGTTAGCATGGATAACGCATAGCCTTTGTACCCATGAGATATGCCACCGATAGGAAGAATACTACCCGGTGGATCGGCAAAAAATGCGTCAGGGTCATCTGTTACTACGCCTTGATTATCCTTTAGGTATTTACCTGCCATTTTTTCGCCTGCACGTTGTGCACGGCCAACATAGCCACCGGCAGTAATGCACATGCTGATGTCGAACAGAATAGGATAGTCGTCGGTAGGGGCTACAAAAGCAATCGGATTAGCTGAAAATATAGGGTCAATACCACCATGCGCACAAACAGAATGTTCATTAGGCGTTGAGCAAGTAATAAGCGCGACATAGCCAGCCTCAACAATTTTTGGACAATACGCACCTAGGCAAGCAATGTGCTGACTTTTACGTATTGTGGCAGTAACGATACCCCGTGTTGCGACCCGTTGGATGCATTCGTCAATTGCTTGAGACATTACCCAGGGACCCGGCAAAAAATTGGCATCCCAATTAAACACGTTGCCACGGTCAACAATCACTTCAGGGTCTCCATTAATGCGTGTTTCACCCTTCGACAACCAATCAAGGTTACTCGATATTCGATTCATGCCGTGAGTTGTAAAACCGAGCAAATCAGCTTCGACAAAAACAGTGGCCATAACGCTTGCTCGCTCATGAGACAAACCAACCGCAGTAAATAATTCTGTGGAAAACTGTATTAGCGAGCTATAAGAGTAACGAACAGACATAGCTAGATGACCAAAAAATAAATCAGATAATATCAGGACTACTGATTCAGTTGAAGACTTTCTCTGGGCTCAGGCTGTTAATGCTCCAGTTGTAATAATCATCATCAATCGACTCTATATTACTGAGTTGCTCAGCAAGTTGAGGTTCTGCATATTGGCGCAGATGATTGATGATACTTGCGTCAGTACCGCCAAAATCAACCTTGTACCACTTGTAAATACTAGATACTCGCAGCTTGCCTTTTTTCACTTGAGCCGCACGATGGTGATTAATGAATTCGACTGCCGCTACATTTAACAATGTTTGAGTATTCGTTGCCGTAAATGCGTTTGATTGCAGGTTTGGACAGCCGATTGAGGCGCAGTTAACAGCGTAATGAATTCGAGGATCTTGCCAAATAGGCCGTAATATTCGATGTTCAATATCATTTAAACTCATTTCTTCACCATCAATCATAATAAGCTCTTTATCCCAAGGGCCAAAGCTAAAGAAACCAGATTTAATGTCTCGAATGCTGGCAATGGGATAATTATCCAGTATTAGATTGACTGTAATCGCGTTGTATAAATTGATCCAGTACGCCATTTGTTCGTCTCGATTGTATTGTCTAATTGGCGTTTTCGATAAGCCCAAAATATAAGCTTGTAACTGTTTTTTTTCATCCATTTGAAAATTTGAATAAGCAAAACGATTTATGCCGTCTTTAGTTGGTGTAACAAAACGACTGGTTAGATCATTCCATTTGCTATGGTCGATAGTCAGGTTCGAATCAGCATCATGCGATGTCCATTTATCCCACAACTCAGATGCCGGTGCCGCCGCTATCAGACTCGAGAAAGATAATGCAAATAGCGCTATTAAAAGCGAAAAGATGGCTTTGAAGTGCTGCATAGTTATGGCCAGAACAAGAATTAAAGTTAGAAAACGGAGTTTAATTATCTGTTATAGACCTGTCACAAAATGATTAGTTTAGGCCGATATTTCGATTTTTGATGAGAATTATAGCAAATAAGCTGATAAGTGGTTGATAACAGCGAAGATTTATGGTGCAACTGACGATTTAAACCTGTAGTATGCGACCCCCTTCTGGCCTTTGCCCATCAAGCTTACGCGTTCAGGCATTCTATATTTTCTCAGGTTCTACTCATGACCACCGATTCGGTAACTGCGTTCGATCAACTGGCGCTTTCTCAACCTATTTTTAAAATACTCGACGAAGTTGGGTATGAAACTCCATCTCCAATTCAAGCGCAAACCATACCATTATTACTCGAGGGACGAGATGTGGTCGGCCAGGCGCAAACGGGTACCGGCAAGACGGCTGCTTTTGCACTACCTATATTGACTAATCTTGATCTCAGTCAAAAAGATCCACAAGTACTGGTATTGGCACCCACTCGGGAGCTTGCCTTGCAAGTCGCTGAAGCATTTCAGAAATACGCGAAACATATGAAAGGCTTTCATGTATTGCCGGTGTATGGTGGACAGGAATTTCGCACCCAAATTCGTGCGCTGGAGCGTGGTGTACATGTAGTCGTGGGTACGCCAGGTCGAGTCATGGATCACATGCGTCGTGGCAACCTTAAATTAAATAACCTGAAGGTACTGGTACTCGACGAAGCAGACGAAATGCTCCGAATGGGATTTATTGATGATGTTGAATGGGTACTGGAGCAAACGCCTGATACGCGTCAAATTGCTTTGTTCTCAGCCACCATGCCAACTCAAATACGACGAATAGCGGCTAAACACCTAAACAATCCAGTCGAAGTAACGATCAAGTTAAAGACTGCCACGGCAGATACTATTCGCCAACGCTTTTGGCCTGTTAGTGGCATTCACAAACTAGACGCTTTGACCCGAATACTCGAAGCAGAAAAGTTCGACGCTATGATTGTCTTCGTAAGAACAAAAACAGCCACTGTTGAATTGTCAGAAAAACTAGAAGCCAGAGGTTATGCCTCGACTCCACTTAATGGTGACATTCCGCAAAATCAGCGCGAGCGAGCCATCGATAATCTAAAAAAGGGTAAACTCGATATCCTAGTTGCAACCGACGTTGCCGCACGCGGTCTTGATGTTGAACGAATTAGCCATGTTATTAACTATGATATTCCCTACGATGCCGAAGCCTATATCCATCGTATTGGGCGAACCGGTCGTGCTGGCCGCCAAGGTGATGCAATTCTATTTGTAGCACCACGCGAAAGACGTTTGCTAGGCGCTATCGAAAAGGCAACTCGAAAAGAAATCGAAATGATGGAATTGCCATCGACCGAGCTCATTAACGATAAGCGTATCGAAAGGTTCAAACAGCGTATCACTGATGCAATCGCCAGCGACAAATCGAAAATGTTTTACCAAATGGTGGAACAATATCAAATTGAAACTGACGCAACACCTTTAGAGATCGCAGGCGCATTAGCGCAAATGTTACAGGGTGACACACCATTTCTATTACAAAATAAACCTAATCGCCAAGCTGATAACGACTGGAAGAAAGGCGAAGACCGCGGTAGCCGTGGCAGAGATAGAGATAGAGATGATCGTCCACCCCGCAAAGAACGCTCACCAAGACGCGATGCTAGTGCAGGACCAGAAGAAGGTATGAAAACCTACCGCCTCGAAGTGGGTCATGAGCATAAAATCATGCCTGGCAATATTGTTGGTGCGATTGCTAACGAAGCTAATATCGATAGCAAGAATATCGGCCGTATCAAAATATTCGACTCACACAGCCTTGTCGATATGCCCGATGGCATGCCGGATGAATTATTTGAAAGTTTGAAGCGCGTTCGTATTGGCACCTATCCACTCGATATCTCTGTTGCCAGCAAAGAAGATATTGCGCAAATAACTGATGCTGGTTCAGGTAGGGAAAGAGGACAGAGTCGTGACAGAGTTCCGAGTAGAGATCGGGATCAAGGCCGTGACCGCGATCAAAGCAGAGATAGTAAGCCTGAATCGACCAGTAAAAAACGAGACAAGAGACCTGCGAAGGTTGAAGAAAAGCCAAGAGAAAAAGTTAGGAAACGCGACCTTAAAGATAAAGGTAAACCAAAACGGAAAATAGTTAAAGAGGCTGGTGGCAATGAGTCGACTGGTAAGGAACCTTTGAAAAAGCTAGGTCTTAAAAAAATTAGTGACTAGATCTTGGTTGCTGTAGCTCAGGTTGGAGCTACAGCAATTAAAACAAGTTTTGCTGCTGCCCTGTAACCGCTTCCATGGAACTATTGACGGCGGTTAAAATAGTATCAGCGATGGGGGTTAACTGTTTTTCAATATAATGTTCATAATCGAGTTTCGATTTTTGGCATTCCAAGGTTTCAGCGCCACTAAGTGTAATGACATATTCAATCCAGCTTTTAGTGCTATAGCGCGAAGGCTGGTTCATTTTTTTAAACAATAACTCCGCCTTGATCGCCGCCTGCGCATGGGGTGGGATATTTTTAATATAATCTGCCAACGGTTTCCTTAAACGCTTACGATATTTTAGCTGATCGTCGTATTCACCCTTGCGCAGCAAATCAATTGTTAGCAAAATAAAGTCTTCATATGCTTCGCTATCGAATACCAGCTGATACAGTTTTTGCTGAAAAACCTTGGCCAAATTAGTCCAGTCAGTGCGAACTGTTTCCAGCCCCTTATAGTGTATGACCCTATTACCATTCTCATCATCGATTAATCCCGCATAACGTTTTTTACTGCCTTGGTCTGATCCTCTGATTGTCGGCATAAAAAACTGATTGAAATGCGTTTCGAATTCCATTTCTAGATAGCAAGGTAAGCCATGTTCCTTCTCTAAAGTCTGCTGCCAATATCGGTTAACCAGCACTACTAATTGATTACCAATTTCCGTGGCTTGCTTATTCCCACAAGCCTTATGTAACGTGACGAAAACCGAGTCTGTATCGCCATATATTACGTCATAACCTTCTTCCTCGATGAGTTTGACTGTTTGCAAAATAATGGCATGACTTCGCTTAGTAATCGAACTGGTTAAACGAGAATCGTGTACGCGACAACCCGGTGTGCCAAGCACGCCATAAAACGAATTCATGATTATCTTAATAGCTTGAGATAAGGGTTCATTTTTATCCCGTTTAGCCACGTCCCGAGCCCGCCAAAGTGTCGCAATAATATCGGGTAGAATATTGTCATACTTGCTGAAACTAGCACCATCAAAGCCATCGATAACGTCGCTAGCATTCATTTTTTTAGCGGCAATTCTGGCATAAGGATCGACCTTGAAGGTTCGAATAATACTCGGATAAAGGCTTTTATAGTCAAGTACTAAAACACTTTGATGCATGCCAGGCTTCGAATCCATCACGTAGCCGCCAGGCGCACTCAATTCACCTTGATAGTCGCCGATATTGGGTGCAACAAACCCCTTGCGGTGCAGTCGCGGCAGATAAAGGTTATCAAATGCCGCGACTGAGCCACCCACTTTATCCATCTCAAGCCCTGTTAGCCTAGCTCGTTCTATGGCGAAGTTTATGAGATCAGCCTTGTCGAAAATATCCCGTACGAGTTGACAGTCTTCCAAGTTATAAACCGCGAGTTGTGGCTTGTCTTCATGAAACCGACGCCGTATTTCTTTTGCCTTATATAAGGGGTCGTGTAGTGACTGACTGTCGTGAATCAATTTGCCCCGCCCCAACAAAGCCTGACCTACTGACTCGAGTGAGAAGCTCGAAAAGTTGTAAGTAGCGCTCTTCAAAGTATCGATACCACAGAGCACAACCCGCCCTGGAATTGATATAAAGTGATGATCAGTTTCAGTCTGGGCTTTACGCCAAGACGGTATCGTTTTACTACGACCTATTGTCAATGGAATGCCGAGTGCTTGAGACCTTTTCTGTAATACTCTTAAATCAAAATTAACAACATTCCAACCAATGAAAATATCTGGGTCAATTTCAATTACAGTTTCGATCCAGCGTGTCAAAAGTATTTTTTCATCGGTGACATATTCAACCAGGCGAGTATCTACACCATCGCCAATAATGAAAACTTTTTGCATCCGACTAGACACAAAGGCGATCGAAAATAATACGTCAGTGAGGTAATCGGTTTCGATGTCGAAGGACATGACTTCGAAGGTTGGCGTGTATTTAGCAGGCTTGAGTCGGGCTGGTTCTATGATGTTTTGATGGTCATCAAACTCAATTGACACGGGGGCTGTAATAAAGCGCTCCATCAAATACCGATCGGCTGGACGAATATCTGATTCATAACAAGACAGGTTGTTTTGCTTTAAAAGATCACGTGCCCGATAAAGTTTTTGTTGCGAGTCAAAATACACGCCACTCATCGGTTCAAATCTAAAGGACTGAAGGCCTAATGGTTTGATCGACATCAAACCCATTTTTTTCAGTAATGTCGCTACTTGATCACTGTCCTCCGTACGAATAAAAAAAATAGCTTTTTGATTGGGAATGGAAACATGAATAGGGCCATGTTCACTAACTAGCCAAAAGTCGAGGCAAATTCCTGTTGGCGTATCGTGCCAATGCCGAGTTAACAGAAAACCTGAGGTTAAAGCCATTTATACATGACCAGTGCATCGATGTAACCTGCTTCTGGATGGTTGAATGCTTTAGGTAGATTTCCGACGGTTTCAAAGCCAAGCTTATGCCAGAGCTTAACAGCGGTTATATTGTTACTGACGACGAAGTTAAACTGCATCGCCTTGTAGCCCATCTCACGAGCGATTGCCTGCGAATGCTCGCACATCATTGTCGCAAGTCCCTTGCCTCGAGCATTTGATGAGACCATGTATCCACAATTACAGACATTTTTTCCAGGACCAGCCTGGTTAGTTTTTAAGTAGTAGGTGCCAAGCACCTTGTCATTTTCTTCAGCCACAAATGTTTTCTGGGGCTGTTCTAGCCAGATTTCTTGAGCCTCAAGCCGGCTTGTTTCAGGTGAATAGGCATAGGTATTACCAACCTTTACTATTTCGTGAAATATTGGCCAAATTTGATTAAAGTCATCAGCGGTGGCAGATCTAATATGCATGGTTAAATTTTACAGGGCTTGTTGTTAGGTGGAATCTTCATGGATATTAAGCCTATCGGTGTCTTTATACAGTATGAAAAATTCGCTGGCTTTTAATCTAAAAGGGTACTTCTTTAACGTTGCAGAATATTACAATAAAAAAAGCCTTTATGTGACTCTTGGTGGGACGAACGTGAGTTAAATTGACATCTAAAACGCTGACTGCAAATACTCGAAAACACGCTTAGCCTGCTCCGAGTGATTGTCTTCTCGATAATACAAAACCACATCAAGCTCAGTGATGCCAAAGTAGCCTTCGAGCGATACCAACGTACCGGCACTGAGCTCCTTTTCAATGATGCCCTCCGCTAGCCAAGCGACACCCATGTCGGCTAAGGCCATTTCTTTCAAACTTGCCGAAAAGGCAGACTCACAAATGACGTCTAGCTGATAGTCGCGTATAACCTGAGGTAAGCAAGTTCTGGCTATGACGTCAGCCATAAAACCGCCTTCCTGGTACATCAGCATTGGAATGTTTCCGGCTAGCAACGATTGAATATCTTCAAACTGATGCAAGGCATCTCGACTGATAACCGGAATAAGTGAATCCTTGTTGAGGAAGATTCTCTGAATGGATGAAGTTGAAAAGTCGAACTTGAAGTGTGGTGCCTCGTAACAGAGTAGAAATTGGCCCTCTTTTCTGAATTGTGCCTCACAATCATCATTATTTACGGGTGTCACTCGATAGGTAGTATCGGGTAATTGTCGTTTGATGGCTTTGATCAGCCGAGGAAATTTCGACATTGCTAAGGTGTGTTGGGCGACAAAACTGATTCTGTTCTGATTGTTAGATTTCGCCTGTAGTCGACTGCGCAGCGCGTACAAGCGAGTTGCCAAATCCCGAAAGCCTTCTTCTAGCTCCCGTCCTGCAGGCAAAATAGTGACGGGTTTGGTACGTCTATCAACAATCTCAACCCCTAGCCATTCTTCGAGTAGACGTATGCGCCGTGAAAACGCCGGTTGTGTGACGTGCCTTCGTTTGGCAGCACGGGTGAAAGATTGCTCTTCCAGTAATGCAAGTAAGTCTTCTAAACCTTTAAGATCCATGACTGTTAGCGTGATTAAATTGTTAGTGTGGAATATAACAAAAAATAACTTTAAACAAAGTAATTAGCATTGTTTTAGGGGGTTTTTTTATGTAATTATGTTCCAAATTAACTTTAGGAACCTAAAATGCATCTTTCACGATTTCCTCGTCTGCACTTCGCCCATCTGCCAACAGCACTAGAGCCAATGCCTCGTCTATCTGAAGCGCTCGGTGGTCCAAACCTATGGATTAAGCGAGATGATTGTACTGGTCTTTCATCGGGTGGTAACAAAACGCGTAAGCTTGAGTTCTTGATGGCTGATGCTCAACAAAAGAAAGCAGATGTGATTATTACTCAAGGTGCGACTCAATCGAACCATGCACGTCAAACAACTGCGATTGCAGCTAAAATGGGCCTTGAATGCCACATTTTGCTAGAAGATAGAACCGGTTATGAAGATGATGCCTATGTACTTAACGGCAACGTTTTACTCAATCAATTACATGGTGCGACCATAGCAAAACGTGATGCCAATACTGATATGAACGCCGAGATGGAAGTGCTTGCGCAGAAGTTACGTGATGATGGTAAGAACCCCTACATTATCCCCGGTGGCGGTTCGAACGAAATTGGTGCGCTTGGCTATGTAAACGCCGCGATTGAATTAATGACGCAGGCCAATGATCGCTCGCTTATCATAGATCATTTGGTACACGCGACGGGTAGTGCAGGGACACAGGCTGGGCTCGTGTTAGGTATGGAAGGGATGAATTCAGGCATTCCTGTTTACGGCGTGGGTGTTCGCGCACCAAAACAAAAGCAGGAAGAAATGGTGTTTAATCTAGCACAACGTACCGCTGATTTCATGGGCCTTAGTCCAGATGTTGTTAAGCGTGAAAGTGTCGTAGCAAACAGTGATTATGTTGGTGATGGCTATGGTTTACCAACCGACGCGATGGTTGAAGCAGTTAAGTTAATGGCACAATATGAAGGTATATTGCTTGACCCGGTTTATTCGGGTAAAGGCTTCTCAGGGCTAGTCGACCTGATCCGTAAGGGTCATTTCAAAAAGGGCGAGAATGTTGTCTTCCTGCATACTGGCGGCAGTATTTCATTATTTGGTTACCCAGAGGTATTCAACCTACCCGGTTATATTTAATCTGGTTTTGTTTAACCTAACTTTATTTAATGTGAGAGCCCTTAATCATGCAACATTTAAAGAAACCGGGATTGTCGCCTGAAGATTCTGATCGAGAAGTTCGCGAATCAGTCGAGGCAATGCTCAGTGATATTAAACAAAATGGTGAGCAAGCGGTTCGAGCGCTAGCGAAAAAATTCGACGGATGGGAAGGCGATTTCGTTCTTAGTGACGAAAAGAAGCAGCGCTTAATTGCTAGCCTGCCGCAATCAGTCAAAGATGATATTCAGTTTGCTTACAAGCAAGTATCTCGCTTTGCTGAGGCACAACGCGATAGCTTGCAGTCTTTCGAAATCGAAACTGAGCCGGGGGTTAAGCTTGGCCAGCGTATCCTGCCGGTGCAATCTGCCGGTTGTTATGTGCCTGGTGGCCGATATGCTCACGCAGCGTCGGCCATTATGAGTGTTGCCACTGCCAAAGTGGCCGGTGTACCTTTCGTGGTGGCTGCGTCGCCACCGCGTGGTGACTCTATCGATGCAGCAGTGTGTTACGCGATGGATCTGGCTGGTGCCGATATGATTCTTGAAATGGGCGGTGAACAAGCCGTTGCCTCGATGGCCAGTGGATTATTCACCGGAAAGCCTGCTGATATTATAGTTGGCCCCGGTAACGCTTATGTTGCAGAAGCCAAACGCATTTTATTTGGGCAAGTGGGTATTGATGTTTTTGCAGGGCCAACTGAGTCGGCGATTATTGCTGACGACAGTGCAGACCCTATGACGATTGCGGTTGACCTTACGTCACAGGCAGAACACGGTATTAACTCACCTGTCTGGCTATTCACCACGTCACAAATTTTGGCTGAAAAAGTAGCCGAGTTAATTCCAAAAGTGGCTGCTGATATGCCTAATGCTGATGTTGTTAATCAGGCTTGGAACGACTATGGAGAAATCATCGTCTGTGATAGCCGTGAAGAAGTGGTTAAATATAGTGATGAATACGCCAGTGAACACTTGCAAGTGATGGCTGATGATCTTGAATGGTGGAAGCAAAACCTGAATAACTATGGGTCGCTATTTTTGGGTGAAGGCAGTACCGTCACACATGGTGACAAGTGCTCCGGTACCAATCATATTTTGCCCACTAAACGCGCTGGCCGTTATAGTGGTGGACTCAATGTGCAAAAATTTATGAAGGTGCTGACATATCAGCAAATCGATGAAGAAGCGAACCGAGTATTTAGTGCAGTGGGTTCACGTATCTCCAGAATCGAAGGTATGGAAGGTCATGCCCGTGCTTGTGACTGGCGACTCCGAAAGTATTTCCCTGAACAGGAATGGGACTTCGAAGTTTATGATCAGAAACACTACTAAGAGAAAGTAAAATGTCTGATTTAGTTTTTGGTAAACCCTTCACTCAACAGGAATCGATCCCTGAAAGTGGCATCGAGCGCGCGGTTGAAATCATGCGCTCCGGTCGACTGCATCGCTATAACGTTATGGAAGGCGAAACCTCAGAAGCTGCTATGCTCGAAACCGAGTTTGCCAACTACATGGGGCAGCAATTTTGTCTGGCCTGTGCATCGGGTGGCTACGCTTTGCACATAGCGCTAAAGGCGGCTGGCATTAAACCAGGCGAAGCGGTACTGACCAATGGTTTTACTTTGGCCCCAGTACCAGGTGCAATTGATAATGCCGGTGGAAAGCCAGTCCTGGTTGAGATTGATGATAACTATTGCGTTGATCTTGCTCATCTTGAAAAAATGATGCATTCATCTAAAGCGCGTTTCTTTCTCATGTCTCATATGCGTGGACATATCGCCGATATGGATGTGGTAGTAACACTGTGTGAAAAATACGATGTTGCCTTAATAGAAGATTGTGCGCACACCATGGGCGCCTATTGGAACGGCCAAAGATCCGGTAGCTTTGGATTGGTTGCCTGCTTTAGCACGCAAACTTACAAGCACATTAACTCAGGTGAAGGTGGATTTTTGACAACAGATAATCCAGAACTAATGGCGAAAGCGGTTATGCATTCTGGTTCTTATATGCTGTTCGAGCGACATGATGCAGCACCTGATGCTGAAACATTCACAGACATAAAACTTGACACTCCAAACTACAGTGGACGTATGGATAATCTACGTGCCGCAATCCTACGCGCACAGTTACCGTTACTAGATCAAAACTGCATTCGCTGGAATCAACGATATCTTGCCCTTGAAAAAAGACTCTTGGAAAATTCTGATATTCAACTTTCAGTACGCGCAGACAAGGAGCATTATGTTGCGAGCTCACTGCAATTTCGAGTAGATAAATTAAAAGAAAGTCAGATTGGTGACTTCGTCAAATCCTGCGCCAAACGTGGCGTCGAATTGAAATGGTTTGGAAGTGCAGAACCTCAGGGCTTTACCAGTCGCTATGATAGTTGGCGCTATGTTGAATCAAAGCAACACTTGCCTAATACACTAAAATTGCTAGCAACTACTTTTGATTTACGTATTCCACTGACGTTTGATGTTGAGGATATGATAATTATCGGCGACATCATCGACGATGTCGTGCAGTCAATCTTCAAACATTAACAAGTCATTTCGCTTTAAGAGTTGGGATCAGCTAAATTCTGGCCCTACATTTATGACCAAAAATAGTAAAAGCCAGTGTATTAAAGTCCAACAGTCTAGTCTTATCTTGTCTCATTTTATTAGGCCAGATTAATCTCTAAATGAATCAATACCCTTTTCGTAATGCCAACGCTGAGGAAAACCAAACATTGGATTATTGTCATTATGTTGACTGCTCTTTTAACTATGAATTCAGTCTGATCGAGTGGCTAATCTAAAGCTATCGGAAAATAGGTGATCCCAATTGAATATCAAGAGAAGACCCCATCGGTTGGGCTGACAACTACCCATCGCCTAATGGAATGCCCAGTGGCGGACTATTTAGCTTGGTGCTGACGGCCTCATTGCCTCAGTCCGATGAAGACTGTTCTTTTTTCTTAATACTACCTGATCGAGTACCAAATAATCGATCACCAGCATCACCTAGTCCAGGCAAAATATAACCTTTCTCGTTGCATTCTCGATCCAGAGCAGCCGTGTAGATAGGCACATCCGGATGGTCATTTTTAAGTGTCTCTATACCATCAGGAGCTGCCAACAAGCAAATAAAGCGGATGTTCTTCGCGCCTGCGCCTTTAATTCTGGTGATAGCTGCCGACGCCGAATGGCCTGTGGCCAACATCGGGTCAACGACAATGCAAAGCCGCTGCTCAAGATCTGCAGGCGCCTTAAAATAATACTCAACTGCCTCTAAAGTGACCGGGTCTCGGTATAGCCCAACGTGGCCGATTCTTGCTGAAGGCACTAACTCTTCCAATCCAGATAAGAGTCCTTCACCGGCACGCAAAATAGAAAAGAAGCACATCTTTTTACCCGCCAAAATGGGAGCCTCCATTGGTTCAAGTGGCGTCTCAATTGCCTTCGTTGTCATCGCCAGATCACGCGTAGCCTCGTATCCTATCAATAGGCTAATTTCCTTTAAAAGTCGTCGAAACTCACCTGCCGCAGTTTTTTTCCGGCGCATAAGGGTTAGCTTGTGTTGAATCAAAGGATGGTCTATTAGATGGACTTTGTGGCTCATAAATATCGCTCTGGATTAAGTTTTTTACTGAGGGGTCAAATTCTAATCTATATGGGAGGAACTTGTCAGACTCATCACTATAATTAAAGAGTTTCAACATAATCGCCTAACGTCATTATCCTTGTTTCTGTTAAAGTTACTCAGATAATCAATAAGGGCAAGCAGTTTGGATGATAAACGTAAGTAATCGAGAGATATGATTCCGACAACCAACGTTGAGCGCCGCAGACGAGGGGAGGAATTGATCCTGCGTGTTGCTGAAGAAGTATTTGCCAATCGTGGTTTTCAGGGCGCTACGATGACCGAAATCGGTAAACGTGCTGATTTGCCAAAAGCCAATATCCACTATTACTTTTCATCGAAAAAAAAACTCTATCAGCGCGTCATTGACGACGTATTCATCGTCTGGTTAAAAGCGGCCGATCAATTTGATGACTATGATGATCCTCGTGAAGCCCTCACTGCTTATATCCGTGCGAAGATGGATCTATCACGCAGTCGTCCAAATGGATCGAAAGTTTGGGCTAACGAAATAATTCACGGTGCGCCGATGATGCGTGATTACATGGAAAGTCATTTGCTTGAATGGTGTGAATCACGTGAAAAGCGAATTCAAAGTTGGATCGACCGAGGCATGTTGCGTCCCGTCAACCCACGTTATCTTCTGTATATGATCTGGGCCTCAACCCAGCACTACGCCGATTTTAGTACTCAAATCAATGTATTGAACAATGGCCAACCCTTGTCAGATGAAGCTTTCGAAGAAGCTAAGCAAACCTTAGTTGATGTTATTTTGAAAGGGCTGTTGTATGAATAAGGTTGAACAAAAATCATAGCCAAAACTTTTTATTTGACGATTGGGTAGCAGCTACTATTTCTTTCTGTTTGCTTGGAACATCGCATAATTAACTTCTTGCAAAATTTATTGCTTTCAATTGGCACAATACGCATCACTATTTTGCCCTTCGGTATCGTTAGAGCCTTGTTAGATAGCCGCGATTAATCCTCAGCAATATCTTCTGCCCACAACTCTGGCTTTTCGGTGATGAAACGCTGCATTAAATCTTCGCAATCCTTATCGTCGGCGATGATGACCTCTACTCCACGGCTGCGTAGAAAGTCTTCATTGCCACCGAAATTCTTGTTTTCACCCACCACAACTCGCTGAATACCAAACTGTACAATTGTACCGGAGCACATCATGCAGGGTGACAATGAAGTATATAACGTCATACCCTTGTAACTTTTCTGGCGACCTGCTTTGCGTAGGCAGTCCATTTCACCATGGGCGATTGGGTCTCCAGCTTGCACTCTTTGATTGCGCCCCTGAGCAATTAGTTGGCCGTCTTTAGCCAATACACTGCCTATCGGGCAACCGCCTTCATCAAATCCAGCTTTGGCTTCGTCATAAGCGATGCGTAAAAATTTCTGATCGTGTTCATTCAACATAAATAGACTCCTAAAGGGTGCTTCTAAACTCGTTCGCCACGTCTATACGGCACTAACAGTGCTTGTGGATATTTGGCTTTTCTGGCCATTACGATCATTGCCAGGATAGACATGACGTAAGGCAGCATGAGAAAAAATTGATAGGGGATTACAGCCCCGGAAGATAGCTGAGCACGTACTTGCATGGCTTCTAGTCCAGCAAACAGTAATGCGCCAAGTAGTGCTTTGCCAGGTTTCCACGAGGCAAAAATGACTAGAGCGACACAGATCCAGCCACGACCGTTAACCATGCCAAAGTAAAAAGCATCAAACCAAGACATGGTAATAAAAGCACCACCGATCGCCATCATTGCACTGCCGACCATGACGGCACCGGTGCGCACTGCAAGTACGTTAATGCCCTGCGCCTCGACGGCCACCGGGTTTTCTCCCGCCATGCGTACCGCCAAGCCAATAGGTGTTCGGTGCAAAACGTACCAGACAGCCGGTACACAAAGTAGCGCAAGGTAGGTCAGTGGTGACTGAGTAAAGAGCGCTTCACCAATCATTGGTATGTCCGATAAAAATGGTATCGGGTAATTCTGGAATGGCTCGATTTTGGGTGGAGTGGTCGCCGAAGGTAACAGCATTCTATAGACGAAATAGCTTAAAGAAGAGGCAAAGAGTGTTATACCGATACCCGTGACATGCTGCGACAAACACAAATGAACGGTGAATGTAGCGTGTAACAAACCGAACAATGCACCCATACTGGCGGCAAATAAAACGCCACTCCAAAGATCACCCCCTTGATAAACCCACATCCAGCCAGACATTGCACCGACGGTCATAATGCCTTCAATGCCCAGGTTGAGGACACCAGCACGTTCACAAATGAGTTCACCCAAAGTGCCAAAAATAAGTGGACTAACGATTCGTATCGTCGCTGCCCAAAAGCCCGTGGTGAGCAAAATATCGATTAGTTCATTCATTAGAATTACGCATTTAACTTGCTCATTGACGGAACCTGATTTTGTATTGAGTCAACATCACGCAGACAAGAATGGCGAGTACCGATACACCGACCAGCACATCCGCTATATAGGTTGGAATATTGACTGCGCGGCTCATCGAATCTGCGCCAACATAAATAGCCGATAAAAACAAAGCGGCAGGTACCACCGACAGGGGATGTAACCTTGCCAGCATCGCGACTGCAACACCGGTGTAACCAAATCCTGGGGATAGATCGAGGGTCAGGTAACCCTTTAAACCAGCTACTTCACTGACACCAGCGATGCCCGCCAGACCACCTGATATCAAGGCCGTGTACACCACAGTTTTATTAACATTGATGCCCGAAAACTCAGCCGCTTTCGCGTTAAACCCAACTGCTTTTATTTCATAGCCCAGTACCGTAAAACGCATCACCGCCCATACCAGAACAGCCGCCAGCAAGGCAACGATCAAACCGGCATGAAGGCGACCCTTTGCGAGCAAGGCGGGGAGTACACCGTTGTCAATTATCGAAGCTGATTGTGGCCAGCCCATCGCCATCGGATCGCGCCATGGACCTTCTATCAGATAGCTCACCATTAACAGCACAACAAAGTTGAGCAGTAGCGTGGTGACTACTTCGTCTACCTTTAATTTGGTTTTAAGCAGTACTGGTACTAGCAACAACGCACCACCAGCCAGCGCACCCATTAACAACAGGAAGGGCACCATTAAAAATGCCGGAAGATCGATGAACCCTGTACCGAAATAAACCGAAGCCAACGCACCAGCATAGAGTTGCCCTTCGGCACCGATGTTATAAAACTTCGACCGAAAGGCAACGGCGACTGCAAGGCCCGTCAGCATCAGTGGTATGGAGCGAGTAAAGGTTTCTTTGAGTGCAAATGAAGACCCGAAGGCACCTTTAAATAGCAAAGCATAGGCTTCAAGCACTGGTACGCCAGCCCAGACTATTAGTGCAGAACAAATAACCAGAGTGGCAAAAACCGCAGTGATCGGTGCCATTCCCGCCCGGAGTAGCGAGGTATGATCGCGGAGTTCAATTTGCATGAATTTCACTGTTTGAATTTAGTGATGTGTCACGCTCACTTTCGAACGACCCTTGTATCGTTTGCCCAGCCATCATCAACCCTAATTCGGTGACTGTTCGAGCCGAGGTCGGAAGGGCTGAGCTTAATTTCCCCTGATAGATAACAGCAATGCGGTCACATAGAGACAAGAGTTCATCCAGGTCTTCGGAGATAAGCAAGATAGCGGCACCTCGTTTGCGTGCAGCAAACAACTGCTCATGTACATAAGCGATGGCCCCCTCATCGAGACCTCTTACTGGCTGGTTAGCTAATATGAAATCAGGGTTAGGTGATAGTGCTCTGGCTAAGATGAGTTTTTGAATATTGCCACCAGATAATAACTTGGTCTGTGCCAGCGGCCCTTTGCAACGTACGTCATAACTGTCTATCAAATGTTCAGCACGTTCAATGGCAGCTTTTTTACGGATGATTGTTTTCCATTTTGATACTTTTTTTGAGCGTAAATCTTCACTGATTAGATTCTCCCAAATATCCATGTCACCGATCATGCCACGTGCGTGGCGATCCTCTGGGATACGCCCAATACCACGTGCGACAAATTCAGAAGGACCAGCATCGGTGAGGGTTTTATTATGGAGTTCGAGTGACCCTGAATAATTCCGGTTCAAACCAGACAGTACGTCAGCCAGAGCCGCCTGGCCGTTGCCAGCAACACCAGCAATGCCAATAATTTCATGCGCGTGGATCGTTAAGTCAATACGCTTTAGCAGTGGTAGTTTATTGGAGCTAGTGGCGCTAAGCCCGCTGATGGTTAATATGGGAGCACCGGGCTCCATGCTTTCAAGTCGAGGTCTTGTGACTGCTTTGCCAACCATCATTTCGGCTAGGCCGTTACGATCAGCATCGACTGTTTTAATAGTACCGACGATTTTGCCTCGACGTAAAACGGCAACGTGGTCGCTGATGGCAAGAATTTCATGCAATTTGTGAGAAATGAAAATCACCGATAGCCCTTTTTCAGTAAGCGATCTGAGTGTAATAAAAAGGTTTTCTGTTTCCTGCGGTGTTAGAACCGCGGTGGGCTCATCGAGTATCAAGATTCGAGCATCCCGATAGAGTGCCTTCATGATTTCAACCCGTTGGCGTTCGCCAACTGACAGGTCAGCGACCAAGGCATCTGGCTCAATCGTGAGTGAGTAAGCTTCTGACATATCGATCAATTTGCGCCGAGCCGCTGTCATATCGTGTCGCCAGCGCCATAAGCTTTCAGTACCGAGCACAATGTTTTCGATCACCGTTAAGTTGTCAGCCAGTGTGAAATGCTGATGAACCATGCCAACACCCGCTTCGATAGCCGCTTCGGTGGAGCCGGAAGGCAACGTTTTACCATCGATTTCGATCGATCCTTCGTCAGCCACGTAATGGCCAAAGAGGATATTCATCAAGGTGGTTTTGCCTGCGCCATTTTCACCCAGCAAAGCCATGATTTCACTATCACCCAATGACAGCGTAATGCTGTCATTGGCGGTAAGTGAGCCGAAACGTTTGGTTATCTGTTTGAAGGATAATGTCGGCATGATTTTTTACAGTGCTTTCATTTTGGTATCTCTAAGAATAGTAAATCTTTAGAGATGACCAATTTTAAAAGCTTGATTTAGGTTCAGTGTCGATTATATCAACCGTAAATGAACCAGTGAGGATTTGAGCAGTTAGCTTCTCGACTGTTGCCTTAGCTTCGTCTGGAATTCGATTTTCGAATTCATAATAGGGCGCAAGGCTTGCACCACCTTTTGGCATCATGGTCCAGTCACGGTAGTTTTCGGCCGAAAATGTACCCGCTTTAACGCGTGAGATAGCATGAGCGACAGCTGATTCCATATGCCATAAAGCTGACGTAACAACGACGTCTTTACCGTTTTCTTCCTTGTTCATATCGTTCACATTACCAAACGCGAGAATACCCTTGCTTCTTGCAGCATCTACAACACCTGCTCGCTCTGCATAGAGAATATCTACACCAGATTCTATTTGAGCAAACGCCGCTTCTTTTGCTTTTGGTGGATCATACCAAGAACCAATGAAAGTCACTTTGACTTCGATTTTTGGGTTAACTGATTTAGCACCATTGATGAAAGCATGGAACAGTCGATTCACTTCGCCAATTGGATAACCACCAACCATACCGAGCTTATTGGTTTTAGTCATAGATCCAGCAATGATGCCCATTAAGTAGCAGGGCTCATGGATATAATTATCAAACACCGAAAAGTTAGAGCCATGGGCTTCAAATGGGTCGCCCATTAAGAACGAAACGTCTGGGTATTCGTCCGCTACTTTACGGGCTTCTTTTGAGATACCAAATGCTTCGCCGACGATCAGTTTGACGCCACTTTCGCAATATTCACGTAAGACGCGGATATAGTCAGTGTTGGCTACCTTCTCGGAAAAAACATACTCTATGCCACCGTTGGCTTCGGCCGCTAAAAGTGCCTGATGCAGGCGAGCATCCCATTTTTGCTGAATAGGTTGAGTGTAAATTCCAGCTACTTTAAAGTTGGCGGCAAATGCCGGGAACATACCAAATCCCAGTGCGCCTACACAGGCGGCTGATAATTTGGTAAAAGATCGACGTGAAAATTTTGATGACATTCTCTTCTCCTTTTTTTGTTTTGATTTATATTGGATAATTAAAGTAACTCTTCTTATAAGTATTGGCCGAGACAATTAGTATTTCGCTACAAGCACCAAACCTAGTAAGACTAGACTAGCTCCCACAATTCTCGGCCAACCAATCTCGCGAACTTCTATGCCTAGGATACCGTAATGATCAAGCAGTAAAGACAATAAAACCTGACCCAAAATCACCGCTATCATTGTGTTGGCAACACCGACTTTTGGAATGAGTGCTGCCACAGCGGTGACGTAAATAGCACCTAATACGCCACCGATGAAAAGCATAGGCGGCGTTTGCTTCAAGCCCAGCAAACTATTGCCCACCGAGTCGTTACTGCGATAAAGAAACACGACTAGCAACGTCAATCCTCCTACCACAAACGATATCAAGGTTGCTAGTACGACATTATCAATGCTTTTGGCAAGCTGGCTATTAACCACGCCCTGAATAGGTAACATAGCGCCCGCAAGAACTGCAAACGCTATGAATATAATGCCAATAGATGTTCCCATTTACGGATAATACTCAGGACGTTACCATTCTATGGATTAATTTTTTGCATTCATATTCATGATGTAATAAATCAAACCACCGAGTATCGATCCAGTAAACCAACCATAGCTGTAAAACCAACTCAGCGCACCCGTGCTAACAGCGATAAAAGTAAGCGCAACTGGTACCAGAAACGCAACAAAGCCACTCAGGTTCCATGCAGGGTAGGTACTGTTGTCTATATATAGTGCAGGTAGATCGAGTGTCTGACGGCGGATTAAAAAGTAATCAACGATCATAATTCCAGCGATGGGTCCTAGTAAACTCGAATAGCCTAACAACCAATTTGAATACAGGCTTTCGACACTGACGTCTGAAACAATTATGCCAAGCTTTTTAAGTAACTCCCAGCCCATCAATACCACACCAAATAAACCGGTGAGAATAACGCCGCGAGCATGACTAATTGATTTAGGCGCAATATTCTGGAAGTCATTGGTAGGCGAGACGATATTAGCCGCTGTATTGGTCGATAGCGTTGCAATAATAATCATTACCATCGAAATGGCCACCCAAAATGGACTATCGATTTTTCCGATTAACGAAATCGGATCTGATACCATTTCGCCTACCAGCTGAGGTGATGCTGCGGTCAGAATGACACCCAATGCCGCGAACAGAAACATAGTAACCGGCAAACCAATAATCTGGCCTCTAATCTGACTTTTCTGTGAGCTGGCGAAGCGGCTAAAGTCTGGAATATTAAGCGACAATGTTGCCCAGAAACCCACCATAGCGGTTAAGCCACCAAAAAAGTAACCCCAGAAAGATGCACCTTCAGGACGATTTGGCGCCTGTGCCAAAAGCTCGGTTATTGACGCCTGTGGGTAGGCCCAGATAATCAAACCAATACCGACGATTAAAAGCAACGGTGCAGCGACCGTCTCTAACAATTTAATCGATTCAGAGCCTTTGATAACAACCCATAAATTCATCGCCCAGAAGATGAAAAATCCCAGCACTTCGCCGGTGCCGCCAAGACTGGCCCAGCCATCAAACATGGCTGACAACAGCAAATGAATCGCGAGACCACCAAACATGGTTTGAATGCCAAACCAGCCGCAAGCAATGAGCGCACGAATAAGACAAGGTACGTTGGAGCCGATAATGCCAAATGAAGAACGCAACACCACAGGAAATGGAATGCCGTATTTAGTACCAGGGTGTGCATTTAATATTAGTGGAATTAGTACAATAACATTGGCTAGGAAAATAGCCCATAACGCTTCACCTACTGATAGTCCAAAATAGGCGGTGAGTACGCCACCCAAAGTATAGGTCGGCACACAAATTGCCATCCCCACCCAGAGCGCTGCTATGTGCCCCGTTTTCCAAGTACGCTGACTAACACTTGTCGGCGCTATATCCTCGTTGTATCTCAGACTGGAAGTAACGTCTTCCCCGGCATTTAACTCAATAAACTCTCCAACTTCTACTATATTGCTACTGCTAGACATATCCCCTCTCCTGTTTTATTTTATTTTATTTTATTTTATTTTATTAATATTATTTTTTGCCTACTTGTTGTATCAAAAGTTAACTCACTCTCATAGTATTATTTTCGTGCGTGGTCCAGTTCGCGTATTCTCCAGAAACAGTTCTACCTGTCCGAGCATCCGCTTCTCCAATAGATAATTCTCGTAATGTAATACAATTTTCTACTGGACAAACACTCACACAGAGATTGCAGCCCACACATTCTTCATCGAGCACCTCGAAATAGCGCTGCCCCTCCTTCATTTGAGAAATCGCCTGATGAGAGGTATCTTCACAAACAACATGACAACGACCACACTGAATACAGCTATCTTGGTTGATCTCTGCTTTTACGATAGTATTTAGGTCAAGATATTTCCAGTCAGTTACCTGTTTGACGGCTTTACCGACAATTTCATCAACTGATTGAATTCCCTTACTGTCCATAAAATCACTGAGTCCTGCAATCATGTCATCAACTACCTTGAATCCATAGGTCATTGCGGCTGTACAAACCTGAACATTACCTGCGCCCAATGCGATAAAGTCAACTGCATCACGCCAAGTTGTAATACCACCAATGCCAGAAATAGGCAAACCTTGGGTTTGTTCATCTCGCGCCACTTCGGCAACCATATTCAATGCGATGGGCTTTACTGCTGGTCCACAATATCCGCCGTGGGTGCCTTTACCCCCTGTAGACGGGTTGATCGAAAAAGTATCAAGATCAACCGATATAATTGAATTAATTGTATTAATCATCGAGACTGCATCGGCACCACCGCGATGTGCAGCACGCGCTGATTGTCGTATGTCAGAAATATTGGGGGTAAGCTTGACGATAACGGGCATCTTGGAATATTGCTTACACCAGCGTGTCACCATTTCCACATACTCTGGCACCTGACCAACAGCTGCACCCATGCCGCGTTCTGACATGCCATGTGGACAGCCAAAATTTAGCTCTATACCGTCAGCGCCAGTATCTTCAATTTTGTGGAGGATTTCCTTCCAGGCACCTTCTTCACAAGGCACCATTAAAGACACTACCATCGCGCGGTCGGGCCAGTCTTTTTTTACTTGAGTAATTTCTCGGATATTAAGGTCCAGAGGCCGATCCGTGATTAGCTCAATATTGTTGAAACCCATAACTCGCCTGTCGCCAGAATGCCAAGCACCATAACGTGGCCCGTTGACATTAACCAACGGTGGACCATCTTCACCCAATGTTTTCCATACTACGCCACCCCAGCCTGCTTCGAATGCACGAACCACGTTGTAAGCTTTGTCGGTAGGAGGTGCCGAAGCGAGCCAAAAAGGATTGGGGGATTGAATGCCGATAAAATTTGAAGTTAAATCTGCCATGTTTTTTTCCTCTCGTTTTAGTGACCCAAGTATTGATTAATTGATCTGGCCGCTAACTTGCCATCTTGCGCAGCTGCGACTGTCAGGTCCTCGCCATCACACACCGCGTCGCCACCGGCCCAAACGCCAGCGACAGAAGTTTTTCTGTGTTCGTCTACCTGAATACGGCCCTTATCCAGTTCAAACTTACAATTGGATGGCGTTTCAAATACTTGCCCAATTGCCTTGAATATCATGTCAGCAGGCAAACTAAAGGTTTCACCAGTGCCTTCCAAACGACCGCTGGCGTCATTTCTGGTAGATTCAAATTCAATTCCAAAAACCTGTCCCTCGTTTGTTTGTATCCGACGTGGCTTAGCGTTGTAACGAATAGTGACGCCTTTCACCTGAGTAAATTCCTGTTCATCTTCACTGGCATTCATCGCTTCTTTGGCGCGACGATAAACCAGTGTCACTTCATCAGCACCCAGCAATCGGATTTGAGTCGCCATGTCGATTGCAGTCATGCCACCACCGATGACGACAACACGTTTTCCGACAGGTAAATCGGCCAACTTATTACTCTGGCGTAATTGTGCTATGTAATCGACTGCATTGATGACACCTGTTGCGTCTTCATTTTCTAGCCCCAAATTGTTGACTGAACCAAGGCCAATGCCAAGGAATACCGCATCGTAGTCACTTTGCAGACTAGCCAGGTCAAAATCAACGCCCAGTCGTTGCCCGTATTGAATATCGATATTTCCAATCGCCAAAATATATTTGATTTCTCGACTCGCAAAGTCATCGAGCATCTTATAGGCTGCGAGACCGTATTCATTCAGTCCGCCGCTTTTATCGCGCGCCTCTAAAATAGTGACAGAGTGACCATTACGAGCCAGACCATGAGCGCATGACAAACTGGCAGGTCCTGCACCAACAATAGCGACCCGCTTACCCGTATCAGGCTCACGCTCAAAGAACTGTTTGTCGGCAGCCATCGCGGCATCAACCGCATGGCGTTGAAGTAAACCAATGCTGACAGGCCGATGATCCTGATCATTGCGCACGCAAGCCTGCTCACACAATGTTTCTGTTGGGCAAACTCGAGCACAACTACCGCCAAGGATGTTTTCTTCTAAAATCAAACGGGCTGCACCAATATTGTTCTCGGTACTTATCATCCGAATAAAGCCAGCAACATCGATTCCCGTTGGGCAGCTTTTGGTGCAAGGTGCGTCATAACAAAAATAACAACGATCCGCTTCTACCAGCGCCGCCGTTGCGCCCAGCGGTGGATGCATGTCACTAAAGTTTTTCATATATTCGTCGGCGTTAAGACGTGCCGTTTGAATGTCCACCGTTGGTTGTATCTGACTCATGTTTATTTCCTCTGTTTGTATTTAAGCTATACCTGCTTTATTCAACATTGCTGACAAAACAACATTTGCCCCGGCCGTGATCCATTCAGGCTTTACATCTTCTATCTCGTTATGGCTAATGCCATCGATACAGGGAATAAATACCATTGAGGTAGGTGCTACACCCGCAAGATAACAAGCGTCATGCCCTGCTCCCGATACGATGTCGCGAGATGAATAGCCATGGGCTTCGGTGCCTATACGTACTGCCTCGATACAACTCTTATCGAAAGCGATCGGGGCATAATAAAAAATTTGTTCTAACTCACATTCGAGCCCAATATCGGCAACAATCTGGTCTACGCCTTCGCGCATAAGATGATCCATTTTTTCCAACACAGCATCGTCGGGATGACGAAAGTCGATAGTGAAAGCCACACGACCTGGGATTACATTTCGAGAATTGGGGTATACATCGAGCATACCGACGGTTGCACAAGCCAGAGGGGCATGATCCAGACCCACCTGATTAACCAGCTGTACAATTTTTGCCGCGCCTAGCAGGGCATCTTTACGCTGACTCATCGGGGTTGGTCCTGCGTGTGACTCCACACCTGTGAGCGTTACTTCATACCAACGTTGTCCCTGAGCATCGGTGACGATACCAATGGTCTTGTCCTCGACTTCGAGAATAGGCCCTTGTTCGATATGCGCTTCAAAATAAGCGTGCACGTCGCGCCCGCCAACTTCTTCATCACCGGCATAACCGATTCGTTGAAGTTCCTGACCCATGGTGAGGCCATCTGGATCGGCGCGATTGAGTCCATATTCAAGGTCGAATACCCCTCCGAACACACCAGATGAGACCATTGCTGGCGCAAATCGAGAGCCTTCTTCATTAGTCCAGACACAGGCTTCAATAGAATGGTGAGTCTGTATGTTCATATCATTTAGTGAACGAATGACTTCCAGTCCTGTTAAAACACCATAAACACCATCAAAACGGCCGCCCGTTGGCTGAGTATCCAAATGACTGCCAGTTAGTACGGCGGGTAGACTAGAATCGGTGCCTTCGCGACGTGCGAAGATATTTCCCATTTTATCGACCTTGATAGTGCAGCCTGCTTGTTCGCACCATTGCACGAATAAATCACGGCCCTGCTTGTCGAGATCGGTCAGCGCCAACCTGCAGCAGCCGCCTTTTTCAGTAGCACCGATTTTAGCCATGTCCATTAAACTGTCCCAGAGACGCTCACCATTGATTACAGGTGTTTGTATCTTGCTAATGTCAACTTTAATGACGTTGAGTGTATTTGTACTCACTATGATTTCTCCGATTCGTTTAATTGATTGATTTTGTTTCAGCGTTTGACGGCTGTTAAATTCTTTTGATCACGACGCTTATTAACAGAGTCGTAATAGGCAGCAAAAGGTGGCCGCTTGACGTATTGACCGGCCCCGCGTTCAACCATTAACTCACCAGATTTATACACCAATTTGCCACGACTGATGGTGTGTGAGGGGATGCCTTTAACTTCCATGCCTTCGAAGATATTAAAGTCAATATTCTGGTGATGTGTTTTAGCCGAAATAGTCTTGGTACCTTCTGGATCCCAGACCACCAGATCAGCATCTGCACCGACTGATACCGACCCTTTACGCGGATGAATATTAAAAATTTGCGCCGCGTTGGTAGACGTGACTTTGACAAACTCATTCATCGTCAGGCGGCCAGTGCTAACACCATGATGCCATAATACTTCCATGCGATTTTCGATACCCGCAGTACCATTAGGAGTAAGGGTGAAATCATCTTTTCCGGCGGCTTTTTGGTCTGCACAGAAACAGCAGTGATCGGTTGCGGTTGTTTGTAAGTTGCCAGATTGAAGCCCTCGCCATAGCGCTTCCTGGTGCTCTTTGGGTCGAAACGGTGGGCTCATGACATGTGCGGCTGCAAATTCTAAGTCCGGGTTACGATAAACCGAATCGTCAATTAATAAATGACCTGCGAGCACTTCACCGAACACGCGTTGACCTTCACTGCGTGCACGGGTAATGGACTCCAAAGCTTCTTTGGTCGAAACATGTACGAGATAAACCGGTACATCAAGCGCCTGCGCAATTCTGATTGCACGATTAGCGGCCTCGCCTTCGACTTCGGGCGGACGCGACATCGGGTGACCCTCAGGCCCCGTTATTCCCTTTTCAAGCACTTTCTTTTGTAGATGAAACACCAGCTCGCCATTTTCAGCATGACAGGTTGGAATTGCACCCAGCTCTAATGAACGACTAAAGCTGTTCACCATTGTTTCGTCCGTTGCCATAATGGCATTTTTATAGGCCATGAAATGTTTGAAGCTATTAACGCCATGGTCTCGGACGAGTGTGCCCATATCTTCATAAACACTATCATCCCACCAGGTTACAGCGACATGAAAGCTATAGTCTGAAACCGATTTTTCAGCCCAGCCCATCCACTGGTGATAAGCATCCATCAAGGGTTGCTGAGGTGCAGGAATAACAAAATCGATTATCGAAGTCGTACCGCCAGCAAGGCCAGCGGCTGTGCCCGTATAAAAATCTTCACTCGCAACCGTACCCATAAATGGCAACTGCATATGGGTGTGAGGATCGATGCCACCCGGCATGACATATTGTCCGCCCGCATCAATGACTTTTGCACCCGCAGGAACATCTAGGTTTTCACCTATCTGCAGAATTTTTCCATCCGCACAATAGACATCGGCTCGAACGGTACTTTCGGCGTTAACAACGGTACCGCCTTTGATCAGAATAGACATGTTAGTTCCTCAAATTAGGGGATTATCAATAGGAAGGGGGAGTTTAGACGTGTTCTATAATTTAGTCAGTGGTGAGTAGGTTTCTGGCCGACGGTCACGGAAAAACTGCCAGCTATCGCGGACTTCGCGGACCATATTCATATCTAGTTCTGTCACCAATAGTTCATCTTTATCGGGACTTGCTTGAGCAATAATTTCACCACGGGGATTGACAAAATAGCTGGAGCCGTAAAATTCGCCAATATTCCACGGTGCTTCGGTACCGACACGGTTGATAGCGCCAATATAGACACCATTTGCCGCAGCGGCCGCAGGTTGCTCTAGCTCCCACAGATATTGTGATAAGCCTGTAACAGTCGCCGAAGGGTTATAGATAATGTCGGCCCCATTCAATGCGAGGGCTCGCCAACCTTCAGGAAAGTGGCGGTCGTAGCAAATGTAAACACCCAGCTTGGCGTAGGCGGTATCAAACACGGGCCAGTTAGACGAGCCGGGTTTAAAAAAGAATTTTTCCCAAAATCCTGCCACTTGAGGAATATGAGTTTTACGATATTTCCCGAGATAACTACCATCGGCATCGATTACTGCAGCCGTGTTGTAATAAACACCGGGCATGGTTTCTTCATAGATAGGCACAATAATGACCATATTGTGTTTGCGCGCGTATTCTTGCATGAGCCGAGTGGTGTAACCGTCCGGAATAGACTCAGCGGCGGCATACCACTTGTTGTCTTGACTTGGGCAAAAATAGGGTTGGGTGAAAACTTCCTGAAAACACAGGACCTGAACACCTTTAGCCGCAGCCTCCTTGATTAATGGCAAGTGCGCTTCCAACATGCAATCGCGAATTTGCTGAGGTGACATACTATCCGCATCACCCTTTAGGCCCATTTGAATCAAACCAGAGACTAGTTTGCTCATTGTACTCTCCTCTTCTCAATAACTTTTTTTGTATTAAAAACAAAATTTTAGATCGATTAAGTGCCTAATATTGTTATTTTTTAGCGCCATTCAATGTTTGTTATTGATTTGATACTAACGCCATCCTGTCTACTTGGTCAACTTTTATTGTCTAACTGGTCAGGAATGTTCATTACAAGCTGAAAGGATATGAACCATCTGAACCGATACGCGATGAGTTACCGGCTGATTTTTTTAGAGCAATATTAAGTGTATTTTATACGTTATTGGTTTTGGCCTATTGGTGGGTATATTGAACTAAAGGCTGCGCCTAACGATGATTTTAATGAAGCCATTAAGGCATCTTAAAGTGTTGTTGAGCCATCTCATGGAGTAATTGTTGTACTTTTATCGGATGCTTCTCTGTGGATGGTTTTGCCGATGATGGCTATTGAGATTTTCTGAAGAACTTTAACAACGGGTGGAGCAAGCTCTTCAGCAATAAATTACACGGCTGCGGCACCAAAAATATCCCATCTTATTTTGATTAAACTATCGACTGAAATGTTGTTGCTAGGCCTGCTTTCAATAACTTGCCTTCGAGTGGCTCGTCGGGCAGCCAGCTGTTGAGCTTTTTGCGCACTTCAAGCATTGCTGGAATATTGATACCGGTTGAAACACCGAGACTTTCCAACAGATAAACACAATCTTCCGTGGCAATATTGCCAGAGGCCCCTTTTGCAAACGGACAGCCGCCAAGGCCGCCGAGCGACGCATCAAATTCACGTATGCCTGCTTCAAGTGCTGCGACTGCGTTGGCCAGACCCATGCCTCGGGTATCATGAAAATGCGCTGCTACCTGTGTTTTACCCGCAAGTCGCAGTATTTCGGTGAGTATGCGTTTGACCTGTATAGGATTACCATAACCCACGGTGTCTGCCATATTGAGCTCCTGCGCGCCGGCCATGAGCACTTGCTCGGCGACATTATAGACACGGGATTCGGCTACTTCACCTTGTAAGCTACAGCCAAAGGTGGTGGCCAATGCCACGGACATCATGACCTTGTCTTGCAGTCCTCTGCTATTACGTTCGGCCACTAATTCAGCAAACTCGGCAATCGAGGTGTCAGTAGTGCGCCTAACATTTGCCATGTTATGGGCTTCACTGACTGATAATACGAAGGTGATTTTTTTGGCGCCATGATCCAGTGCCTGTAATCCCCATTTTAAGTTTGGTACTAGTACCGCTGCGCGCATATTGCTGATGGATTGAGCGGCTTTTAACACTGACTCGGCGTCGGCAAATTGTGGAATGACTTTGGGTGGCACAAAGGAAGTCACTTCCATTTCTTTAAAACCACAGGCTGCCTGAGTTTGGCACCATTCGATTTTTATGTCGGTTGGCAATGTGCGTTTAACTAGTTGCAGTCCATCCCGCAGGCCAACTTCTCTTACTGTTGCTTGATCAGTCATTTTAATCAACGCCCCTTGAATTGTGGTTTACGTTTTTCGTTGAAGGCCAGGATACCTTCGTAGCGATCGTCACTTGGAACGGTTCGATTGTAAGCTTCTATTTCAAATGCCAAACCATCGGCTAAGGACATTTGCAAACCACGATGAATAGATTGTTTTGCTTGCCTTACCGCAATGGGCGCATTGGCAGCAATTCGTTTTGCGATATCAAGCGCAGCGGGTAATAGGTCAGCCGGTGGATAGACTGCGTTGAGTAGCCCCCATTGCAATGCTTCGGCGGCACTGAATGGTTTTGCGCTGAGGATTAACTCCTTGCAACGTCGCTCACCCATTGCTCTTGCTAGTGTTTGCGTACCACCAGCCCCTGGAATAATACCCAGTGAAGTTTCGGTTAACGCAAAGCGTGCATTGTCAGACGCATAAGCAAAATCGACCGCACCTGCTAGCTCACATCCACCACCATAGGCCGCACCATTGATGACTGCAATAATAGGGGTTGGACTATTGATTATGGCACGCACCATGCGTTCAAATACCAGGTGCTGCTTGCCCCAGTCTTGATCGGTCATGCCTTTGCGTTCCTTTAGGTCACCACCGGCACAAAAGGCGCGCTCGCCAGCGCCTGTGAGTAAAATGCAGCGGTTGTCTTCAGGATTTAGTGAAAGCGCCTCAATTAGCTCGATTAGTTCACGTGCCATTTGAGTATTAAACGCGTTAGATGACTCTGGCCGATTCAAGGTAATTTGCAATACGTGCTCTGCAGCAGTTGTTACTAACAGTGTTTCGTAGTGATTAGTTGGTAATGTCACCGATTACTTCCTCCAGGTACTGATTTTAATGGTTTGATTTTTTTAGTTTAGCCTTTTTAGCTCAGCTTTTAGCTTTTTTGAGCTGCAGCGGCAATAGCCAGTATGCGGTACATATCACGTAATACCGGCTTCTCGATGAGTTTACCGTCGATCACAACCAGCCCTGTATCGGCTTCTTCAAAGGTTTCAATAATTCGTCGCGCACGGGCTATTGCGTCATCCGTTGGAGTGAAAACTGCATTCAGTGCGGCAATTTGTTTTGGGTGAATCGACCCTTTACCAGAGAAGCCCAGCGATTTTGCTTGTTGCGCCTCAAGCACCATGCCTTCAGGATCATTTAGTTCGAGAAAAGGTACATCGATAACATCAAGCCCAGCGGAAGCAGCAGCATGAACAACGCGCGATCGCGCATAAAGTAATGGTTGCCAAGCGTTTTCACATCTCAGTTCGGCAGCCATATCGACACCTCCAAAAAATAGAGCATCGATGCGGGCGCTGCAATGTGCTATCTCATAACAAGCTTCGAGTCCGGCATTAGTTTCGATGATGATATGTAATCGGGTATCGTGTCCGGCTTCTGTAAGCAAACTATCCAGCATAATAACTTCATCTGGATTTTTAACCTTGGGCATCATCAGAGCTGGCGGTGGTGTCTTGGTGGCCAGAATCGCTTGCACATCGGCAATACCAAATGCTTCTCGCATACTGTTAATTCGCACAATTCGCTCAACGCCGTCATCAGCTTGTGGGGTTTCAAATAGTTGCAGCGCTTTACGGCGTGCTTCTGCTTTATCTTTGGGAGCAATACCATCTTCTAGCTCAACACAAACAATATCGGTGCCTGAAGCCAGTGCTTTGTGGAACATTTCTGGTTTTAGTCCCGGTGAAAAAATAAAGCTTCTGCGAGATTTAACCGGGCGTTGTTCGACGATCATTAGTATTTACCAACAGTAAAGTATCAAGTGTCAGAATTATGCGCACTAATTGATATAATACAAATAGAATGAGACTAACCTCGCTATGTCATTATTTGATAGTAAAATTTAACAATAATTGATAAATTTTACTTCAAACTTAGGGTATAGCAACCGCAGGCCATTCGCCACAGGCTATCATTTCATCCACTTCTTTTCTTAACAAACCAATGACGGCATCCGTTGCTCGGGTGTTGACGCGATCATTGGGCATGAGCAAAACAATCTGGCGTTGGATCGGTGGTGTGATCTGTCGGGTCTCGATTAAACCCGCCTCGACCTGCTGTAAAACAGACGAAACCGGCATGAGTGAATGACAGATGCCTGATTCCACCAATGATTTTATGACCCAGAATGAGTCAACTTGATAACTTGGTTTAATTGAGACACCATTGGCGGCGCCGGCTGATTCGAGCACGCGTCGTAAGCCAAAAGATTCACTCGGTAACGCCAAAGGTAATTTTGACGCGGCTTCGAGGCTGACCTCACCCGTCACGCCGGGTAAGGTGTTGGGCGCACTAATCAGCACGATGTCTTCGAACAACATTTCTTCGCTACGCAAATGATAATCACTTGATGAACCATACTGAAACGTTACATCGATATCACCACGCTGTAACCATTCGAGCAGATGGACTGAGTAACCTTCGACAATGCGTAAATCTATGTCTGGGAACTTTTCGTTTACCCGGCGCATGAGTCTGACTGACAGCACAGTGCTAATGGTTGGCATAATGCCAAGTGCCACATGCCCTTTGATTTCCCCCCGCATTGATTGAATATCATGCACTGAGGTTTCAATTTGTCGCACTAGACCGGTCATTCTGTCCAGAAACGCCTGCCCTGCTTCCGTCAATTCCATACCACGGACATGACGGGTAAACAAATCAACACCAATTTCGTGTTCCAGCAGTTTAATTTGACGCGATAACGCTGGCTGCACAGTGTGCAGTCGGTCTGATGCTCGGCTCAAGGAGCCTGACTCTGCAACGCAAATAAATGTTTTAATTTGTTTAAGATCCATAAGCCCTCAGTTTAATGCCCAATCTTGGTATCACCAAATGTTATCGTACCTATCTATAGTTTCTAATATTTATATTGATACCAATCAAGCATGATCAGCATAATATTATTTTAGTGGATAAGGTTTATGGGGCTCAATCGCGAACTTGACGGCTTTTTGGTGGTTTCTATCGAGCAAGCTGTCTCGGCACCTTATTGTGGTTTACTGCTGGCCGATGCGGGTGCCAGAGTGCTTAAAGTAGATCGAAAAGAAGGCGATTTTGCGCGAGCCTACGATCGCGGTGCCGATGGTAATAGCAGTATATTTGCTTGGCTTAACCGGGGTAAGGAATCGATTTGCATCGACCTCAACCAAACGGACGATGTTGACTTGCTGCACAATATGCTGCGTGAGGCAGATGTTTTTTTACACAATCTTGCACCCGGTGCATTAGCACGGCGCGGGTTCGTTGGTGACACACTGCGTCAGCAGAACCCAAAATTAATTTGTTGTGAAATTAACGGCTATGGTAACTCAGGTGCTGCAGCCAATAAAAAAGCCTATGACTTTCTCGTACAAGCCGAGAGCGGCATTTGTTCGGTGACCGGCACGGCTCAAGATGAGACACGCGTTGGCATATCAATCTGTGACATTGGCACGGGTTTAACTGCATTTTCAGCGATTTTACGCGCATTATTACAGCGTAGTCGAACCGGTGAGGGCATTGACTTATCAATTTCAATGTTTGATGTAATGGCGGACTGGATGAACATGCCGCTGATGGCACAACGTTATTTTGGTGGTGCTCCGAAGCGACTCGGCCTGACGCATGCATTAATTGCACCCTATGGCGCTTTTACTAGTCGTGATGAGGCTCAAGTTTTGATCGCAATTCAGAGTAATCGCGAATGGCGTGTTTTTTGCGAAACCGTGCTTTGCCAACCCGAACTTGCTGATGACCTACGATTTAAAGACAACACTGACCGTGTCGCCAACCGCGATGCGTTACACCAAACGATTGACGCCCTCTTTTCGCAAAAGGACCGGGTTGAGTTGATCGAATTGCTCGACCGTAACAAAATTGCTTACGGCCAGTTGAGCAGTGTCAATGACTTGTCCGAACATGAATTTTTACGTGAATTCGAAGCACAGTTTGGCGCAGCCTCAATCAACATGGCGGATCTGCCAGTACAAACCGATGAAGCACGTCCTAAAATCGTGCCATTATTGAATCAACAGGGTGATTCGCTTAGAGCTGAATTTAGTCAATTAGGTACAAAAAATGAAATATGAACTTGACCATGAAGAAATTAGAGAAGGATTGCGCCGATTATGCAAAGATTTCGATGGCGCTTATTGGCGCGAAAAAGATCAAGCACAGGCTTATCCGATCGAATTCGTACAAGCCCTAACAAAATCGGGCTACCTAGCAGCGCTAATACCTGAGGCTTACGGCGGGTCAGAGTTACCCATTTCGGCAGCTTCTGCGATCCTCGAAACTATTCATCACGAAGGTTGTAATGCCGCCGCCTGCCACGCACAAATGTACACCATGGGTACGTTATTACGCCACGGTTCGGAAGAACAAAAACAACGCTTTTTACCCGGTATTGCCGATGGCAGTTTGCGACTTCAAGCCTTTGGTGTGACTGAACCCAGTAGCGGCACCGACACCACTGCACTTCGAACTACGGCTAGACGTGACGGTGATGATTATATTGTTAACGGTCAGAAAATTTGGACCTCGCGCGCAGAGCATTCAGATTTAATGTTGTTATTGTGCCGTACTACGCCACTTGATCAAGTCGCGAAAAAAACAGATGGCCTGTCCGTGTTACTGGTTGATATGCGCGATTGCGATGAAAAATCATTAACCATTCGCCCGATAAAAACCATGATGAACCATTCTACTACCGAAGTATTTTTCGACGATGTAAGAGTGCCCGCTGAGAACCTTATTGGTGAAGAGGGTAAGGGCTTTCGCTATATTCTTTCTGGCATGAATGCCGAACGTATTCTTATTGCGGCCGAGTGTATTGGTGACGCCAAATGGTTCACTGATACCTCCAGTCGTTACGCTAGCGAGCGTACGGTTTTTGGTCGGCCGATTGGTCAAAATCAAGGAGTGCAATTTCCAATTGCGAAAGCTTATGCAGAAATGCGAGCAGCGGAATTAGTATTACGAGAAGCCATTCGCCTCTATGAGGCCGGTGGCAACCCGGGTGAAGAAGCTAACATGGCGAAAATGTTGGCGGCTGACGCCTCTTGGGCAGCTGCAGAAGCTTGTGTGCAGACTCACGGTGGTTTTGGTTTTGCGGTGGAATACGATATCGAACGCAAGTTCCGTGAGGCGCGCTTGTATCAAGTCGCACCCATATCAACCAATATGATCCTTAGCTACCTTGCCGAGCATGTGCTGGGTATGCCGCGGTCTTATTAAATAGCCTAACTGAATAGTCCACCCCTGATGGGTATTAGCCAGCAAATCGCCACCTTTGCGATTAACACTAGGCGCGCGTTGATCCCGGAAAGTGCTCGTAACATAGCGCGATTATCGTTAATAGACTGGATTGCAGTTGCCATCGCTGGGCGTGATGAGCCAGTTAGCCGAATCGTTCGCCAAATGCTGATTGATGAAGGCGGTTCACCGCAGGCCAGTATTATTGGCAGTCGGGTGAAGCTATCCGCACGCGCTGCCGCACTTTGCAATGGCACAACTTCTCACGCACTCGATTATGACGATACGCACTTTATATATCTTGGTCATCCAAGCGTTGCCGTCATACCAGCCGCAATGGCGATGGCTGAAAAAATTGGCCTTAGTTCGATCGAAGATTTTATTGATGCTTGTTTAATTGGCTCTGAAGTAGCCTGTCGGGTCGGTGCTTGGCTGGGGCGTGAACATTATGAATTAGGTTTTCATGCGACTGCAACAGCTGGCAGTTTTGGCGCAACCGCTGCAGCCTGTCGACTACTGGAATTGAGTGTTGGGCAGACAACTCACGCCCTTGGACTTTGTGCGACCCGTAGTTCGGGTATCAAGGCCCAATTTGGCACTATGGGAAAACCTTATCATGCGGGTATGGCAGCCTCGAATGGGGTTGAGGTAGCTACCCTAGCAGCGGGTGGTTTTTGCTCCAACCCAGATGCCATTGATACGCTTCAGGGATTTTCTGCAACGCATGCCGGTGAGGCTAATAACACGGCATTGTGGGATGAACTCGGTTCAGACTATATTTTTGAAACCGTACAACATAAATTTCACGCATGCTGCCATGGTACGCACGCCATGCTTGAAGCCCTGCGTGAAGCACGCGATGGGCACGGAATTAATGCTTCTAATACTGGCTCAGTATTAGTAACGGTTCATCCGCGTTACTTAAATGTATGCAACATTACCCAACCAAAGACAGGCTTAGAATGTAAATTCAGTTTACGCATGGCTGCCGCAATGGCTCTGGCGGGTTATGACACCAGCCGCGAAGAAACCTTTTCTGATGCCGCTTGTAAAAACCCGTTGCTGCTTGAAATTTGTAATCGGGTCACGGTAAGCACCGACGACACACTGTCTGAAACTATGGCACAGCTTCGAGTAAATCGGCCGGGTCAGATTGCATTGGAAATCAGCCATGACCTCAACCGTGCTGTTGGCGATGAGTTACGCGAAGCAAAGCTGCACAACAAGGCTAAGGGCCTGCTTGGTGAGGATAGAGCCAACCGTATCTGGACAATTATCAATAGCACCAATAGTTCTTTTAAACCATTAATCAACGAGCTAGTAAATGCCTGACATTAATATCAAGTTGGCCGACAACTTGCTTGTGCAACTCAACCTGTTGGCGCAAGTAGCATTACGCCAGCTCAATCCATCAACACACTCATTAAATTTTGAGGAATCTTAACCATGCATGACAACATTGTAAAATCACGCTACGCGATAAAAGCGTTGCCCGCCAAAGGGACACGTCCTCATCATTTGGCCTCGGGTATGAAGGTGCATCCATTATCCTATATGGAGTTACCCTTTGATCCTGAATATCAGCTTTATAACAACCGCATGACGCCTGAGTATTTAAACAATGTGACTGACGATGAACAATACTGGGCAGTTCGTCAAAAAGTGATCCTGCGTAATACTGGTGAATTTCCCGTTCAGATCAGTGGACCAGATGCCGAAAAATTTGCTGATCGTGTATTTGCGAGGGACGTCAGTGGCGTAAAAGTGGGTCGATGCTCCTATAATTTTGCGCTTTATCATAATGGTTGCATGATTAATGATGGCGTTTTGTTACGGCTGGCAGAAGACAAGTTCTGGATGGCACAGGCCGATGGTGAACTAACTAAGTGGTACATGGCCCATATAGGTGATCTAGATGTCACTATCTCTGATCCCAATGTTTGGGTTAGCCAGGTACAAGGCCCCCGCGCAATGGACTTATTAAAAGATGTCATTGATGGAGACTTCCCCAACCCTTGGCGTTATTTCGATATTGCTGAGGTTAGCATTGCGGGTGAACCCGTTATCATCACGCGTACTGGGTTTTCGAATGAACTCGGATGGGAGTTTTACCTGCGCCCCGAAAATGATGCCGAAGCCATCGGTAACCGTATCTGGGAATTGGGTCAGAAATACCAAATGATGCTGACAGGTACACCCGTATTCCGTGCCCGACGAATCGAAGCCGGATTACTCAGTCATACCGATTTTGGAGACATGACAACTCCTTTCGAAGCCGGATTGGGGCATTTCGTTAATATGGATAAAGCTGATTTTGTCGGCCGTGCAGCCTTAGAAAAATCGAATAAACAAAGCCGAACCCATGGCATGCGAGTGCAGGGTAGTATTGCCGAACGAGGACGTAGTTTAACATTTAATGGTAATGCTATCGGCACGGTTACTTCTTCGTCTTGGTCTCCTTTTCAGCAATGTGGTGTTGCGATTGTGCGTTTAGATGATACTGAAATCGTTCCCGACACTGGCCTCGAAGTGATGTGTATTGACGGAGAGGTTCATAGCGCAAAATTCTGCTCACTGCCGATGTATGATCAACAGGGCGATATTGTTCGTGGTAAAAACACGGTTATCCCAGAGGGTCCAGAACCCTGGAAAGGATGAGAATGTTCCCCCTCATTTTAAAGCGATAGTCTAATTCAACGGTTTTCGACTCAATTTGTTATCACGAATTGAATTGACCTAATTGATATTGTTAGATGTGCCTTTTATAATTCTTTCTTTAAGGGGTCTATAAGTTCTATACTCTAAGCCTTGCAGACCCCTTCAAAGAAAATAACTACCATTCTATTGTTAGTGAAAAAGGCGTCTATTTAACCAACGCGTTTTGAAACCTAAAGATGAATCAAATTGATTCGTTGAACTGATCGGAGATCGATTGTGAATAACTCTGCCCCAACTTCAACTAATACCTCAGCTGATACTGATAAGAAGTATGTACTACATCCTTTTACCAATCTCAGCGGTCATGAAGACCTCGGGCCTTTCACCATCGTGAGTGGTGAAGGTATCTATGTTGATGATGATAAAGGCAATCGTCTAATCGAAGCGATGTCTGGTCTGTGGTGTACCTCGCTGGGTTTTAGTGAATCCCGTTTGGTTGATGCAGCAATGAAACAGTTTAAAATATTACCTTATTCACATCTATTCGGTCATCGTTCGACCCAACCTGCCATTGAACTCAGTGAGAGATTGGTGGAGATTGCGCCCGAGGGCATAAGCCGTGCATTTTTGGTTAATTCTGGTTCTGAAGCCGTCGATTCTGCAGTCAAAATGGTCTGGTACTACTTCAACGCATTGGGGCTGCCTAAAAAGAAGCGTTTGATTTCTAGAAAACGTTCTTATCATGGTGTCACTGTTGCCGCTGGCAGCTTAACTGGATTACCTTACGCACAGAACGGTTTTGATTTACCGGCTATAGACGTCATGCATTGCGAAACCCCCCATTATTATCGCAACGGTCGTGACGGTGAAAGTGAATCAGAATTTACTGACCGTATTGTTGATGAGCTTGAACAACAGATTCTTGATGCCGACCCAGATACAGTCGGTGCGTTTTTCGCAGAGCCTGTTATGGGTGCTGGTGGCGTTCTTATTCCACCCGCCAATTATTTTGATAAAGTACAGGCTTTGTTAAAAAAATATAACATCCTGTTTGTTGCTGACGAAGTCATTTGTGGATTTGGACGAACCGGAAACATGTGGGGCTGTGATACCTACAACATCAAGCCCGACATGATTACCTGCGCCAAACAATTATCATCGGCTTATCAACCCATTGGCGCCGTGCTGGTCAGTGAAAAAATGTACGACGCTTTTGTTTGTGGCAGTAACACGCATGGTGTTTTTGGCACTGGCAATACCTATGGCGGCCATCCGGTAGCTTCTGCGGTAGCCCTAGAAACTTTGAATATCTATCGTGATGACAATATGCTCGAACACGTCCGGACTGTTTCTAAAACGTTTATGAAACGTATTCATGAATTCGGATCGCATCCGTTGGTTGGTGATGCGCGAGGTATTGGTTTAATTGGTGCCTTCGAACTCGTCAAAGATAAATCGACTAAGGAACAATTCCCACCAGCTGACAAAGTTGCCGCCCAAGTAATGGCTGCCGCGCGTCAACATGGCCTCATTACCCGTGCGTTACCGGGTGATGGCGTAGGTGTCTGTCCACCACTGATAATAACTGAACCGCAAATTAACGACATGTTTGACCGCTATCAGTTGGCACTGGATACGGTTTACCAAAAGCTTTCGAGCTAGGAGTCCTGATTGGGCTATAACAATTTCAGTACTAGAGAATGGCTTTACTTTTTTTAAACATAATTTCATTAAAAAAGCCTATATCTAAAGCTGTTAAGCCGATTTTTCGGCTATTCGTTAATAACTATTTGCAATATAGCGACTCCATTACCGCACCTTGATTTATTATAAGGATTTGTGCAGCGCCAGAATCTGCTGCCAAGTATCTTCTGGTACGGAAATGGTTCCGTTGGATTGACTTCGATATTCACGCTCACGTTCTCCCGGGATTTCAACTCGGTCAAAGCCTGGTGCTGGTGGACACTGGCGTAACTCCTCAAGCAATCCCTCGGCAACGCAACGCATCGCTGAGGGTTCTCGAAATCGCTTGGTATCAATTGTAATCAATATCCAATTGCATTCTGTTGTTGATGGGCCAAGCATAGCTTCACCGATTAACTCACCCATTAGTGCTAATGCGTAACCTTTGTGCTCACCGGCAGGCAGAATCGCACCCCCATTAAAGTATTCCGCAGGTTCTCGCGTGGGATTACCTTTAGCATCAATGACACAATTCTCCGGTAACAGTGCGTTAGCACTTTGTGCCGCATAAATCCAACCACCAGCGATCTTTGATGTGGCAAAATCGATTACCACTGAACCCTGCTCGCCTCCTGGAATACCAGCACACCAGGGATTTGTTGGTAGCATGGCTTTTGCGCCACCATGAGGTGCAACCTGTCGCCATATTTCTCGATTTCCTCCACCAGTACACAAGGTTAAAAATCCCTCCTCTGCAGCTTCATCAGCAAAGGCGCCATGCCGACCAGTATGACCAACGTTACGTACCGCCAATGCAGATATCCCTGCTTCTTTCGCAACCTTCATGCCATGTCGATAAGCAAGACTCATGGCTGGAATACCGATGCCACCACATCCATCAATCTCCTGCGCACCCCTCAATGTGGTGACAATACGGGGCACTGCAAACGGATCCATATAACCGTTCTGAAATTGCTCAGTGTATTGAAGAGTACGCATCAGCCCATGGCTTTCCATCCCACATAGGCTGGTATCAGCCAGATGCTCAGCTACAGTTCGAGCCGTACTTTTACTGCAACCAATTTTTTCGAAGATAGCGCTGACTATGTCAATGGCTTTATTTGAGTCAATGGTGACTCTTTCTCCACGGAGGGTCAGCTTTGAGCGAACGGGTTTTGTCATAAAATGAATATCATCTGTCTGTATATAATAGGAATTAAGATTAAGGGGTCTACAGTTAACGGTTAAGCGGTCAACTGTTGATATAGTGCCTTTAATGAAGCCTGAATATCGGCATCCAGTATTAGCTTCAATTTATACACCGCTCTACTCACACCAGAGATGCGCGCTATTCCAAACTCACCCGCAATAACCTTAAGCGAAGTCTGACTTAACTCGCGACACAAATATAGCACGACCCATCGCGGTATATTCTCACTGCCACGGCCTCGTCGGGATTTTGTTAGTTCTTTTACTTCCATACAAAACTCATTTGCCACAGCTTCAATGATTGTATTAATACTTTGATAGTTTCCCTGATGTTGATTAATTAATTGCTTGTGTTGTTCATGCTCAGATTTAACCAACTGAAGTAAACTGTCCCCACCCAGAATAGCAGCTTGGTTTCCCGTGCTGTAAAGACGTTCAGTTTCTTCATCTAACCCTTGATCCACATAATGAGCGTACGCCTTATAATGTTGTTTCGCTCCTAAGGTATTTTATCAACGCTTGATCCCTTATCTTTCTGACTCCTTATTCTTGACCCTTATTCTTTTGACCCCTTATTATTTTATTAATTTTTACACCGTTGTAGAAAAATTCTTGAGTCGAAATCACATTGAATTAGGCACTGATTTTTCTCAAAATCAGTGCCTAGATTGAACAATTACGTCGTTTCAGTTTGATATCAATGAACGACTAATAAACATTAGTCTAACAACTTCGGTGCTTTACCCGTAAAATCAACCCACGAGTTAGTCCCTAAAAGTTCTGCGCCTTCAACACTTTGCTCTTCATATCGCATAACGAAGTTTTTAGGGCCATGTGCGTGTGCTACTATCAGTCCGTATTCAGAATCCATATAACCGCCATGGGGTACTAAGCCAGGATAACTAATGCGCCATGCTTGTCCGCCAATGCCTACGTGACCTAATGTTAATTTACCGATTACATTATCAGGTAGTAAAAAGAACCAAGTCCAAGGACCACCTGAAACAATAGTCATAACTTCATCAATGCCTACACCACCTTCTGAACTATTTACATGAAGCTTGCCGAACTTGTCTTGTAGAAATGACATAACTTCTGGTGTCATTGCTTTCATGTCATAAACTTTTGGATACGGTGCTACACCAACTTCAGAGATTGATAAAAAACCACCTCGATGCGCTTCAGGTTTACGGCCAGCCTTCTCTATTTGTTCAAGTAATTGACCTCTATGTAGTGAGAAGAGGGAAATTAGCTTTTTGCTTTCCGCTTCAGTAATTGATCGTGTTTTTGATGCTTCTAGTATTGGTGTTGCTTCTTTTGGCAAAGGTAAGTTGCTGACACGTACTCCTGCAGATTTTAATACCGAATTTACTTTGTCTATGCCCGTTGTTGCTTTTCTGCCATCGCTATAAGAAAGCGTTAACTGACCTTCAGTTGAAATTGTATCTGCAACACTTGGGGTTGCCGCTACAGTGGATAGCACTGTTATAAATGCTAGGTTAAGTAATTTTTTCATGATTCGTTTCCTTAGGTAGATTTCAATGTTTTCATTTGTCTAAACTTGATTGACGAAGCAAAGTCTACGGCACAAAGAATTGTTGAAAAACATCATCTCAGTGAACTTACTGTCTACTTTGAGTAAACAAAACAGTTGAAATCAAACCATAAGATACTTAATAAGAAACATTTAAATTATTAAGCGCTATAACGCTTTGAATCAAGCGCCTAATCATCAACAGATAAAGGCTAGTTAGAGAACTCACCTAAAGCAAAAACAGTTCACTTTCAGTAGATTATAAAGCCACTGAAGTGATGTTTATCCACTCTTTGAAAGCAGATACCTTTATCTCTCAAGATTATATCAAGCGCCTCTGTGAGCAATTCGATTACCAAAATATAAAGAAGGTTGGTTATGAAAAATTTAAGATACCATTTCCTATCATTACTGGTGACTCTCTTAGTTGCTGGCTCATTTCTATCATCGGCAAAATTGTCAGGTGTTATTAACCCTTTTTCGTTGACACTATTACGGTTTGCTATTGCAGCGGTCGTATTATCGCCCTTTATTTTATTGAAGAAAAAAAATAGAAAAGCAATTAGTAAAGTTTTGCCAAGAAGTCTGGTGATGAGCCTGTTCTTTTCCATCTTATTTATCTGCATGTTCGAAGCATTAAAAACAACAACCGCTCTAAACACTGGCACCTTATATACGCTAGTGCCTTTTATGACAGCCGTATTTAGCCTTTTTGTTTTTAAAGAAAAAATTACTAAAAACATGTTTTTTATATACCTATTAGGTATTGCGGGGACATGCTGGGTAATATTTAGAGGAGATTTAAATGCGATGTTCGCTTTTTCTCTCAATAGTGGTGACGTATTGTTTCTAGTTGGCTGTGTTTCAATGGTTTGTTTCTCAATTTTAATGAAATTACTTTACCGCGGAGATGAAATGATTGTTGTTGTGTTTTGTACCTTACTAGGAGGTGCATTTTGGATGCTGTTGGCACTCTTAGTATTTGAAAAACCACTTCAATGGCATTTACTGAACAAGAACTTATTATTTCACATGGCATATTTAGCCTTATTTGCGACTCTTGCTTCTACCTTTATCATTCAAAAAACAACGGTGATATTAGGGCCTGCTAGGGTTATGGCCTATATTTATTTAAGTCCGGTGTTTGTCGCTTTGTTAACCATGTTAATTGAGGACAAAACGCTCCCCTACGCCATCTATCCTGGTATGTTTCTATCGATTGCAGCGACGATAATTTTACAATTACAGAATAGAGAAGTTAAAAGTTCACCTAACCCAATTTCAATAATAGCGCTAAAAAGCGAGAAAACTTTTTAACTGCAATAGTGAGTTACAATTTAGTAATAACTATTTCTTATCTTTTCATTTTTAATACGTTTTAGGAGCATGCTATGAAAGTTATTGCCTTTGCTGCAACGAATCACTCTAAGTCTATTAATAAACTATTAGTTCAGTATGCAGCTAGTTTACTAACTCAAGTAGAAGTTGAAATAATAGACTTAAATGATTATGAATTACCCCTATACGGGCAAGACAAAGAAGCAGAATTGGGCCATCCCAAACTAGCCAAAGCCTTCATTGAAAAAATAGCCAATAGTGATGGAATCATTATTTCTTTTGCTGAGCACAATGGCTCTTACACGGTAGCTTATAAAAATATTTTTGATTGGTGCTCGCGCATTGAACCAAAGGTTTACCAAAAAAAACCAATGGTATTATTAGCCACATCTCCAGGCTCTATGGGCGCTGCAAGTGTTTTGGCTACTGCGGTTCAGTCTGCCCCTTACTTTGATGGAGAGGTTAAAGCCAGTTTATCGATACCCAGTTTTTTTGACAATTTTGATAGTGAAAAACAAAAACTCAAACACAAAGCGTTAGATGAAAAATTAAGAGATGCGGTTAGTCACCTCAATCATTTGAAGTAATAAGGCTATCAAGATATCCAACGAGTAATCTCTGGCTCATTTAGCAAAATAGTCGATTAGAAAATCAATAAAGGTACGCACTTTTTGAGATTGTTCTTTGTGATAAGGGTAAATGGCATAAAGTGCATGCGACTCTGCTTGCCATTCAGGGAGTAACCTAACTAATTCTCCTGATTTTAATTCTTTATCAACAAAAACCTCAGGGGTAAGCGTGATGCCAAGTCCTGCAATAACGGCTTGTTTAAGCGCTAAGCCATTGTTAACAACATACGAGCCTGGTGCTAAGTCGATTGCCTTCTTTTCCTCTTGCTTGCGAAATTCCCAATGTCTTGGCGAGGACGATAAGCTATAAATCAGGCAGTTATGTTGATTAAGTTCATCTAGAGATGATAACTGTTCGGCTTGTTCAATATATTTAGGAGAAGCACACAGCACACGTTTCATATCGAGAAGCTTTCGCGATTTAAGGCTAGAGTTTTGTAACGCTCCTCCGCCACGAATGGCAACATCTAAACCTTGTTCAACGAGATCTACGAAGTGATCATTCAATATAACTTCAATAGAAATTTCTGGGTGTAATTGCATAAACTCGCATATTGCAGGGTTTAATTTTAAGATCCCTATAGACATGGGAACACTGACTTTTATTAAGCCGCTGAGTTGGTGTGAAGATTCAATGATAGATAAATCTGCATGTGATAACTCATCCAAGATGGTACGCACATGGTCGTAATAGCGTTGCCCATTTTCAGTAATGTGCATTCTTCTGGTGGTGCGATTGATTAAGGGGCTTTTTAGATAATCCTCTAATTCATTGATATTTTTACTGATGGCTGCCTTTGATAATCTCATATCTTCAGCAGCCGCTTTAAAGCTACCCAATTCAATAACACGACGAAAAACAGTGATAGCTCTTAATTTGTCCATGTTTGCCTCACAACCACACTATAGTTTACTTATAGTAAACTATAGTATCACTGAAGCGATTTTTATCCACTAAACAAAGCCTTCTATGGTTAGTTCAAGTTAAAACAATTTGTAAATACTACAAATGAAAATAAATTAATGAGGTTGTTCCTAAAATAAATTAGACATCCATAGTTTAGAATAAACAACTCTGGCCCTAAGTCTTAAGCCTCAGTTAGTAAAAGATGGACTAGGTGAAATGATCAATGAATTTGAACAAATGGTCGTCTTTTTAGTGATCCTTCGGCCTTTTGATCAAACCTAGGACATAGCAATCCGTCGATCAGTTATTCGGCTAAGCAATCGTTAGTATTTTTTAATTATCTCAGCTCTAGTAGGTAGGGAAAAACGTTTCACCTGCGCGGATACCATGCACCCACTGTTTTCCAAGTTGTCCACAGGCTTGTTTTATGTGATATGACGTGCCAACTAGTGACTTAAACTCACTTTTAAAGTTTTTACTCAGTTGACACCCCTGTTTTGGGTCGATGTTTAATTGCTGGAGGATTTGCGCCGTGCTTTCGGGTATTACTCCGCGCTTATCATCCCGCAGTATTCTGCCGGTCCAATCGACCAGTGCTAGGTAATCGGTGAGTCTAAATGCTAGGCCGTTTGACATATCGCGCCTAGGGTTACCGACGAAGGGATGCAGTCCATCGGCTTGTTGCAGTGGATCATTAGGTTGCGCGGCCTTTTCTGCCTGTTCACACCGTCGTTTAATACTGGTGTGATCTTAGTCCGTCAAGCTATCTGCTATTCCGGCTCTTATCGGGTTCAAGTCGACATAAGCGGAACAAATTGCGAGTGCTTTTTCATCAAGTAATGCCTGGCTGGAAAAGCGGCCTTCCCAGAAGTGTCCAATACAATCGTCTTCTCGATTAGCCATACGCGCTATGCCTTCGTTGATGATTCTCATAAACCAACTAATATCCATTAAACGCTCACACCAGAGCACTATTGATCTTTCGAGGTTGGCTTGTTCTGCTGCCGTGAGTAACTCACCTCGGGCGAAACGTTGGCTATAAAGTGTGCCGCTAAACAGCAGATGCCATCGTTCGACGACCTCGAGTGCGTCCCAGTTATCAGCCACTGATTTGTCAATGAATAGAACCACATGGTAGTGGTTATGCATGACGGCATCAGCGCATAAATTGATAGCGAAGACAGTCGCCAGTTCGAGTAGTTTATCTTCAAGCCATTGTCGTCGATGCGCGAAGGATTGGCCGGTTAATGCATCTTTACCGCAGAGAAATGCACGGCGAACACAGCGGGAGCTGCAATGGTAATAAGGGGTAGAATCGAGAGAAACCTGCGTCTTCCTTGACCTTGGCATCACAATATCCTTTTGTGAAAGTAGAATGAATTAAGTTAACAGGCAAAGTTATTATGTCAATTTATTTTTATGGGTGTCTATAAAGGGGTTATTTTCGCTGAGATAATAATGGAGGTACCAAAAGGTATCTTTAGAAAAGATAGTATTCGTTTTTCAAAACGAAATATCTGACACAACACCGTATTGAGTAATGAATTGGGAATTTTGTTTCCGGTGGGGTTCTCCGGCTTTGTCATCAACTCAATAGCCCGAGTAACAACAACCAATGGAAACAATAAACTATTGAAATAACTCTCGTTTGCGACTTGATAACCTGCCTGATGTAGACTCTTCTCTAGTGCAGACAGCGTATAACGACGGTGGTGATGTAGCGTTTGGTCATGCCGACCAAAGAGCCATTGATAATCAGGTACAGTAATAAATAAAGTACCATCAGGTTTCAGAAATTTTTTTAACACTTGCAGTGCTTCTTTATCATGCTCGACATGCTCTAATACATCAAACATACAGATCAAATCAAAGCTGTCGTTTTCAAACGGCATGTTATCGGGAAGCCAACCTTTAGAAACAGTCATCCCCGCCTGCTCCTCGGTATAATTTCTGGCGAAATCATCCATTTCTATCGCTGACACATTCCCGTGCACCTTCAACATTTCGATATTGCCGCCGGTACCACAACCAATCTCTAAGATTTCTGCTGTTTTCTTAATACCGATACGGTCAATAAACTCAGAAAGAATTTCCCACCGCGCTTTAAACCACCAATGGTGATTCTGAACGTGTGCCATTTCTTTGTAGGCTTGTGCATCCATTTTCTAATTAACTCATTTGATTAATGCTTTTATTATTTCTTTACTATTTTTTCTATTTCTTTAAAAAAATATGCTCTTATTAAAATAGGCTCGACTTCAGTTGAACTCATGTTCTAATCGTATAGCTCTTTAATAATGTAGTCCTCGAAGCCCCTGCACAAAAACACTTTCGTTATTTAATATGAAACTATTGTAAACGATGCCTTTTATCCTTTGAAGTTATAACGACGGCTTAAGGCGCGCGGATTACCGCGTCGCTCTTAAGGCCCTTGTTAGATTCATGAGGACTCTTCTAATAATTGTCGAAAATGGTGGGAATAAAATTAAAATGTCGACTTTTGACAGTAATGAAGAGTTCAGCGTTTTGCGTTTACGTGAAGCGAGAATTACGACACCGTTATGCTCATCAATGCTCTTTAATAAACTGGATGTTGCTATATTGGCATACTTATCATGGGCATCTTTAACATTAGTCCGTTTCCCAAATAGAGCATCCGCTTCATCGAAAAATACTACCTCCTTATTGTTACGGGCTTCGGTGAAAATTCTTGATAAACTAGACTCTGTATCAACAAAATTCCTTGGTACATGAATCGGTTTTTTAACGGCACGCAAAATATCACTTGTTATCGCATTAAGATTTCTGCGGCTTGCCCCATTTAGTGCAATAAGGATATTAGGCCCATCATTACCGTTTAGGGATATATCATCTACAAATCGATGATACCGTTTGCTCAGGTAGTCGACTCTTTCCATTTACAAACCTCTTATCGATAGAATCTAATAGTTTTATGGACGAGACCTAATGTCTCGTAATACATCTTATGAATGCCATGATTGATGTTGATGCTGAACTTAGAAGCTGAAGTTTTAAATTTATTTTGACTGGATAGTATCGTGCTGACATTGCTTGCCAGAAGCGCTGATGTTGTTCTTTGCTGTAATTCCATTTCCAAACTTCCTGCGTTTTAAATGCCTTTTAATTCCGCGAAGCTATTGAACAATAACACTTTCGTTATTTAATATGAAGCAGTTGTAACGATGCCTTTAATCCTTTGAGGTTATAACGCCTCAGTAAAAGACCTGCGTAGCGAATGCAGCCACGGCCTTTGTGGGCGGTTTTTGATTGCCTTGTTAATCAGGTTTCTCCACCAATATCACACGGTTTGAACCGAGTCATATATTATTGATAACCCTGCAATTGTTGCCAGAAAACACAGTACCCATAGAATAACCGGACCAGAGGCACCCTTAAAAGAAAAGCCCAGGCCGTTAAACTCTATAGGACCTAAGGTATAATTTAAGAGCAAAACTAATAGCAGCGCAAGAGATGAAGAGAATGTTACATATGCAATTGCAACCGCCAAAGGTTCGTCTCTAATTTCTATCCAAGATATTTCTAGCAGAGAACCTATCGAATAAATTGAAACGAGAACCACCATTAGCATGAAAAATAATACTGCCGTCCATTTCAAAATGATATTTAGAACTATATCTGTTTGGTTATCACTCATGATTTTATCTTTATGATGCTAGTGTTATTAACGCCCAGCTGTGTGGAGAGCGAAGCGATTCCATACGAGCTGCTGGTTATAACTGTGATGATAGATGTTGGTACTTAACTTAGAAGCAGGGAATTTGATTTTATTATGATTGGATATAAACGTGCTGACATTGCTTGCCAGAAGCGCTGATGTTGTTCTTTGCTGTAATTCCATTTCCGAACTCCCTGCGTTTTAAATGCCTTTTAATTCCGCGAAGCTATTGAACAATAACACTTTCGTTATTTAATATGAAGCGGTTGTAACTATGACTTTAATCCTTTGAAGTTATAACGCCTAGGGAACTCTTAAGGGGTCAACTGTTGATATAATACCTTTAATGAAGCCTTAATATCGGTATTCAGTATTAACTTCAATTTATACACCGCTCTACTCACGCCAGAGATGCGCGCTATTCCAAACTCACCCGCAATAACCTTAAGCGAAGTCTGACTTAACTCGCGACACAAATATAGCGCAACCCATCGCGGTATATTCTTACTGCTACGGCCTCGTCGGGATTTTGTTAGTTCTTTTACTTCCATAGAAACTCATTTGCCACAGCATCAATGATTGTATTAACACTTGGATAGTTTCCCTGATTTTGATTAATTAATTGCTTGTGTTGCTCATGCTCAGACTTAACCAACTGAACAAAACTGTCCCCACCCAGATATATTTTAAGTACTGATTTTACTGATTATTTCGTCGCAGCAGATGAACTACACCCAATTCAATTAATATATTTTAAAGAATGTGATCCAGGTCTAGTAAATAGTGTCTCTACGACAAATAGTGTATATGACGGGATTTTGTATTGTGGTATTTTAAATGCGTATTGGTTATATAAGTCGACAGGCTGATAGGTGTTTATCAGCTGTTAATCGAGTACGCTGGATGATTTTTTGAGTGTCGTATTTAATGACTTTATGTTATTTCTTAAAAAGAATTATCGTAATGGTATAGGGTTTTAACCTCAATGCCGTTCTCTAATTATTTAGGAATATATACAAAGTTTACAAAACCCATTCTTTTTAAAGTATTTGTGTTGGGGCTACTTGCGCTTGCAGGAGGGATCTCGGTCGCGAATGCAACGCCGGGTAAAGTATGGAGAGAGAAATCATTCAGGAAAAAAGTACGGCTAAAATTCTTATTCATAATTTTAATTAAGGAAAAATTATCATGAAAAAACCATGGCTAGTGGGTGCGATGTGCGCCAGTGTCTTGTTCGTCTACCTGCCGTTGGCCCAGGCCGACGTTGTAGAGGACGTAGAGACCGTAATGAATAAAAACGTGTTTGGTCAGTCGGTCTTTGCCAGCTCTTATGCAACCCTGAGTGCAAATTCAACAATCAATGGCGACGTTTCGTCTGGGGCCGCCACCACGCTCGGTGCGGGTGCAATCGTCCATGGCAGTACTCTGGCCGGAGCCGCCACCACGCTTGGCGCAAATGTACTCGTCAATGGCCATATTGACTCTGGGGCCGCCACCACGCTTGGCGCGGATTCTACCGTCGATGGCGCTGTTTTGTCTGGGGCTGCCACCACGTACGGCGCAGGTGCAAATGTTAATTGGCGTGATTATAATAGCGCTACTTCTGCTACTTATGCTACGCCGTCGCCGGTGACACAAGACGTTATCGATGCCCAAGCTTTTCTGAGTGGGCTGGAGCCGGATGTCGTGCTCCTTCCTGGCAATATTGGCGCGGACGTGACTTACGGTCCTGGGGTCTATGAAGTCGCAGGTCCACTATCGGTGAGTGCGGGCACAACTATCACGCTTGATGCTCAAAACCAGTCCGGTGTGTTTATTTTCAATATCAGTGGTTTCTTGAGCTTTGGTGCGGGCGTGAATGTCGTCGTGATCAATAATACACAAGACAACCGTGTTATCTGGAACATCACTGGCACCTACATTAGCGTAGGCGCGGATGCGAATATCATTGGTGACCTATTGGCGAAGACGTACGTTAACATTGGCGAAAATTCTACTGCCGGCGGCGCTTATTCGGCAACTTCGTACGTTACTATCGGCGCAGGTTCAGAAATCAACGAGCCGTCGTTGGGGGGGGGGGGGGGGGGGAACGCGCCCCCCGTTGCGTATGACGGCCCTGAAGGGTTCGTACCAGTAAATATATCTGACCAGCCGGGCGAGGATAACGCGCATAACGGGTACCTCTTCGCTGAAGATGCCGAAGAAGACGAACTGACTTTCAGAATCATCGACGACAGCTTAGGTGCTATCGGGAACCAGGTGCTTAATTCAGAGTTCAACTCGGTAACGGGGGAGTGGAGCGTCAGCTGCCACGGCTTGATCGGCGGGCATGACTCGTTTCAGTGGGTGGCCAATGACGGGCAAGCCGACAGCAATGTCGCCACGCAGTACTTCCTGTGTGCCTATTGATGTGAATATTCGGACGAATCCGTAAAGTGATAGGCAGGAAACCCCCATGCCCGACAGGGGGTCTCCTGCTAATACAAACCGCGCCGGGCGAGCGCCGCAAGGCTCAGCACAAACCTAGGGGTCAATCGTTGATAATATACCTTTTATATTTACCTCAGTTGTAGCCGAAATTTTAGCGCAGCTTTTAGAATGAATTATTTCACGCAATAAATTAATTAAATGTCGAATACGGCCATAAAAAAGGCGCTCAATGAGCGCCTTTAAGTCCTTACTAGTGAAGCCTATTAAGCTTAACTTATCTTCTAAACAACTTTCACCGGAAACGCACTTTCTGCTGCCGTCATGTAACTGTCCATTTCATTAAAGTTGAGATAACGATAAACGTCGTCGGCCATGGTGTTGATTTCATTTGCGTAGGTCATGTACTCTTCCATGGTCGGAATCTTACCCATAATGGACGCAACTGCCGATAACTCTGCTGACGCCAAATAGACATTGGCTCCAGCGCCCAAACGATTGGGGAAATTTCGAGTTGACGTCGAAACCACTGTGCTGTTGGCTGCAACTCGGGCCTGATTACCCATACAGAGAGAACAGCCTGGCATTTCGGTACGAGCACCAGTACGACCAAAAATATTGTAATAACCTTCGGCAGTTAACTGCGCTTCATCCATTTTGGTGGGTGGTGCAATCCATAGTCGAGTTGCAACCGGCCCTTCTAGTTTTTCGAGCAATTTACCCGCTGCACGAAAATGACCAATGTTAGTCATGCAAGAACCAATGAAGACTTCGTCAATTGTCGTACCGGCAACATCTGACAGCGTCTTAATGTCGTCAGGATCGTTGGGACAAGCGAGCAAAGGCTCCTTGATTTCATTTAGATCAATCTCAATAATTTCAGCATATTCAGCATCACTGTCTGCTTCCATTAATACTGGGTTTGCTAACCAGGCTTCCATTTCTTCGATACGACGTTTGATCGTACGCACGTCACCATAACCTTCGTAAATCATCCACTTGAACATGGTGATGTTTGAGTTCATATATTCGATGATGGGCTCTTTGTCTAGTTTTACACTGCAGCCTGAAGATGATCGCTCTGCCGAGGCATCGGATAATTCAAATGCTTGCTCGACTTTGAGCTGTGGCAAGCCTTCGATTTCGAGCACGCGACCAGAGAAAACATTCTTTTTGCCTTTCTTTTCAACTGTTAGTAATCCGCGCTGAATGGCGGTATACGGAATTGCGTTGACCAAGTCACGTAAGGTAATACCTGGTTGCATTTTTCCTTTGAAACGAACTAGAACTGATTCAGGCATATCCAGTGGCATGACACCAGTTGCAGCAGCGAATGCCACTAAACCAGAGCCCGCAGGAAATGAAATACCAATCGGGAAACGCGTGTGAGAATCACCCCCGGTCCCGACCGTATCGGGTAATAACATGCGGTTCATCCACGAGTGAATGACACCGTCGCCAGGCCGCAGCGACACGCCACCACGAGTCTGGATAAAATCTGGCAGCGTATGATGTGTAATCACATCAACTGGCTTAGGGTAGGGTGCTGTGTGACAAAAGGACTGCATCACTAGGTCGGCAGAAAAACCTAGACAGGCTAAATCTTTCAGCTCGTCTCGCGTCATCGGGCCGGTTGTGTCTTGTGAGCCAACCGTAGTCATCTTTGGTTCACAATACATGTAGGGACGGACACCTTTTACGCCACACGCTTTGCCGACCATTTTTTGAGCCAGTGTAAATCCCTTACCGCTGTCTTCCTTGGCTTCGGGTACTTCAAATATTTCGCTGGCGGGTAAGCCCAGAGATTCACGCGCTCGGCCAGTGAGTCCACGGCCAATAATGAGTGGAATACGACCATTAGCTTGAACTTCATCTTTTAAAACATTCGTACTGAGTTCGAACGTTGCGATGACTTCGTCGCTATCATGTTTAGTGGCTTTTCCTGCAAAAGGATAGACGTCAATAACATCGCCTGTTTCCATTTGTGAAACGTCCATTTCGATGGGTAATGCACCAGCGTCTTCCATTGTATTGAAGAAGATAGGTGCAATTTTAGTACCGAAACAATAGCCACCGTTACGCTTATTAGGAATAAAAGGAATGTCTTGGCCCATGTGCCAAAGTACTGAGTTAGTGGCTGATTTACGCGAAGAACCCGTGCCTACAACATCACCAACATAAGCAACAGGAAAACCTTTTTCCTTTAATGTTTTGATTGTTTCTAATGGATTTTCGGCAACACCTTCACGTGCAATTTTTAACATTGAATTACCGTGTAACGGAATATCAGGACGCGACCAAGCATCTTGTGCGGGCGATAGGTCATCGGTATTGGTTTCGCCCGGTACTTTAAATATTGTAACCGTTACCTTTTCGGCGAGTGCCGGCTTGCTGGTGAACCATTCTGCGTTGGCCCAAGACTCGACCGTTTGTTTGGCATAGGCATTTCCAGCATCTGCTTTTTCTTTTACGTCATGGAAGGCATCAAACATTAGCAGGGTATGTGAAAGCGCTTTAACGGCTGCAGCACCTGTTGCTTCATTATCTAGACCAGCAATCAATGGTTGAATATTGTAGCCACCTAACATAGAACCCAAAATTTCGATCGCTTTTACAGGATTGATTAATGGTGACGTTACCTCGCCTGAACTAATCGCGGCTAAAAATCCCGCTTTAACATAGGCTGCTTCATCAACACCTGCGGGCACATGCCGAGTTAACAATTCCAGCATATAGTTTTCTTCACCGGCATCGGGCAATTTGAAGAGCTCTATTAAATCAGCTGTTTGTTGTGCATCTAGAGGTTTCGGTGGAATACCTTCTAAAGCGCGCTCGGCAGTGTGGTCTCGGTATATCTGTAACATAATGTTCTCTCTACTGTGTAGGTTGCCCATTGGGCTTAGCAATCGGACTTATAATTCACTTATTAATAGTTTGGGGCTTAATCACGTTTATCAATAGATTCATAGTCTAGGTCAATGGGTCCGGTATAGAGTTGTCTTGGACGACCAATTTTATAACCTGGCTCAGATATCATTTCGTTCCATTGCGCAACCCAGCCCACCGTTCGGGCCATTGCAAACATGACCGTAAACATGTTCATTGGAACACCCATGGCGAGGAAGATAATACCCGAATAAAAATCTACATTAGGGTAGAGGTTACGAGTTATAAAATATTCGTCTTCGAGCGCTACTTTTTCTAGTGCCATTGCGGTTTCGAGCATTTTTTGCTGTTCGCCGGTTGTCTCCATTTCGTCTAATAATTTGTGACAGATCTCGCGGATAAGGGTGGCGCGCGGATCGTGATTTTTATACACACGATGACCAAAACCCATCAGTCGGAAACTATCCTTCTTATCTTTGGCTCGATCAATAAATGATTGCAACGGCTTGTTTGATTCATTGATGTCAATCAGCATCCGAATCACCGCTTCGTTTGCACCACCATGCGCTGGCCCCCAAAGTGTCGCAACACCAGCAGCAACAGCTGCAAATGGATTGGTACCAGAGCTGCCAGCTAAACGGACAGTAGATGTCGATGCATTTTGCTCATGATCGGCATGCAAAATAAGAATCAGATCAAGCGCTTTAGCCAGTAACGGACTTGGTTTGTAATCGTTGCTTGGCATAGAGAACATCATGTGTAGGAAATTCTCGGTGTAATTCAAATCGTTACGCGGATAAACAAAAGGCTTACCCGTCGCAAAACGATAACTCCAAGCGGCAATTGTTGGCATTTTAGCCAGCAAGCGGTGAGCAGTAATCTTACGATGCTCAGGATTTTTGATGTCCATGTGGTCATGATAAAAAGCGGCTAATGCACCTACAACACCGACCATAATAGCCATCGGGTGCGCATCACGACGAAAACCACTGAAGAAGCTCTTTAATGCTTCATGAAGCATTGTATGGTTAGTGATGTCCGTTTCAAACTCTGTTAGTTCTGCTTGATTGGGTAGCTTGTCATTTAATAATAAATAACAAACTTCAAGATAGTTGCTGTGCTCTGCCAACTGCTCGATTGGATATCCACGGTATTGCAGAATGCCTTTATCGCCATCGAGGAAAGTAATGGCACTGGAGCAACTAGCGGTAGACATGAACCCGGGGTCATAAGTGAAATAACCCAGCTCTTTATATAACGTGCTAATGTCGATAGTTTTTGGGCCACTGGTAGGAGTGAGCAAAGGCATTTGTACTTTCTTGCCCGTCTCGTCGTCGATGATAGTTACAGTTGACATGGATATCCTCTCTGATCCCTATGGTAAAGCATCATGCTTTTTTGTGATTGGTTTGGTATTGAATAGTAATTGAGCGTAAGTTTTGGACACTTAAACTAGTATTTTACGGTAACTAGGCAATATACCTTATAATTTTTTCCTTATGTCGTTATCACCCTTAGTATTAAATAATGTAATGCTCAAAATTAATCCACACAGATTGGTACTGTTGCTATGTTGGTTGGCCATAAGACGTCAAAAATTAAAACCTTAAATTTATTTATTGTTGACAATTACTAATTATTTACCGCAAAATACGTCGATAAAGCAACTATAAAGCAATTATTGTCAACAATTATATGACTGAAGCAGATAAAAAAACACCTATTATTAGCCCTACACAGACCAAAACCTTGGCTGGTAAAGTCTATGAGTCCATTAAAGATGAGATTATCCGAGGCGAATTGAGCCAAGGTAGCAAAATAGTAGAATCGGAACTGGCATTAAAGTATGGCATTAGTCGCGGTCCATTGCGCGAAGCCATCCATCGCCTTGAACAAATGAAACTGATTCTGCGCGTCCCTCATGCAGGGTCTCGGGTTGTAACCCTCAACATCAAAACCATGCACGATATTTACACCGCACGTGAGGCGCTTGAAGGTATGGCCGCTCGATTAGCTGCGAGACATATGAGCGATGAGGCCATTGTGTCACTGCAAAATCTTCTCGATTCACATGAGCAAGCTATTTCAGAATCTGACGGCAAGGCTTATCTTCAAGAAGAAGGCAATATTGACTTTCACCACCGCATTGCCAACGCTAGTCAAAATCAGTGGATTCTGGAAAATTTAAACGGTGAGCTCTACCAGCTCATTCGTATGTGTCGTTATCAGTCAGGTCAACAACCGACCCGGCCTGCAAAGGCACTCGCTCAACACCGTCAAATCGCCATTGCAATCGAACAGCGTGATGAAGAACTTGCAGAATTATTAATGCGCCGCCATATTAGTGGTGCATGGAAAATTGTTAAGAAGATACTGGAGTTACAAAATGACTGATCCCATTTCGAATAAGGCTATACCAAACAAGCACACCTCGTCTGGCGATAAACTTCGTCAGGCAGTCGAGCAAAACAATCCGCTTCAAGTGGTTGGAACGGTCAACGCTTATAGTGCGATCATGGCTGAAAAATGCGGACATAAAGCTATTTATTTGTCTGGCGGTGGGGTTGCTGCCAGCTCGCTTGGCACACCTGATCTGGGTATCTCAGCACTTCATGATGTACTTGAAGACGCGCGTCGAATTACTGATGCCACCTCGTTACCATTATTGGTCGATGCAGACACGGGTTGGGGTGGCGCTTTCAACATTGCGCGTTGTGTTCGTGAGATGACTCGCGCCAACGTTGCTGGCATTCATATTGAAGATCAAATCATGCAAAAACGCTGTGGTCATCGACCGAATAAAGCCATCGTCACACAAGCTGAAATGGTTGATAGGGTTAAGGCTGCTGTTGATGCCAGAACAGATCATAGCTTTGTCATCATGGCACGAACTGATGCGCTCGCCGTTGAGGGTATGAACTCGGCGTTGGATAGAATAGCCGCCTGTGTTGAGGCGGGTGCCGACATGATATTCCCTGAAGCGATTAACGAACTGGAGCAATACCAGCAAGTGACCCAAATGGTGAGTGTTCCGGTATTAGCCAATATTACTGAATTTGGTGCGACACCGCTTTTTAACAGTGAACAGTTAGCATCGGTTGGTGTCAAATTATCGCTCTATCCACTAAGTGCCTTTCGAGCAATGAGCCTGGCCGCTTTGAAGGTATATCAGAGCATACTGGCGGATGGCAGCCAACAAAATGTAGTCGACAGTATGCAAACCCGAATGGAATTATACGATTTTTTAGACTACCACCAGTATGAAAAAACTTTAGATCAGCTTTTCTCTGACTAAAACAATGCTTAATAAAGGAATCAACTAAGGAGAAATTATGAGTAATGCACCCGGATTTAAACCTAAAAAATCAGTAGCGCTATCAGGCACAGTCGCCGGTAATACTGCGATTTGTACTGTGGGTCGGACCGGTAATGATTTGCACTATCGTGGTTTCGATATACTCGATATTGCCGAAACTTGTCAGTTTGAAGAAGTCGCATATTTAATCGTTCATGAAAAATTACCAACTCAAACCGAACTAGCAACCTACAAAGCCAAACTTAAACTGTTGCGCGATTTGCCACAGTCAGTGAAAACTATACTCGAACAATTGCCTGCCAGCACACACCCAATGGATGTGATGCGCACCGGATGTTCGGCGCTGGGCTGTCAAACCCCCGAGGCACTCGATCATAACGAAGCAGCCGCACGAGATATTATTGATCGTCTGATGGCCTGCTTTGGTTCGATGTTGGTTTATTGGTATCACTTTGCCAATAACAATAAGCGTATCGACCTAAATACTGAAGATGATTCAATCGGGGGGCATTTTCTGCACCTGCTGCACGGCAAACCAGCACCAGAGTCCTGGGTCAAGGCGATGCATATTTCGCTTATTCTGTATGCAGAACACGAGTTCAATGCGTCAACTTTTGCTAGTCGTGTCATCGCGGGTACCGGTTCGGATATGTATTCCTCAATCACGGGTGGTATTGGCGCGTTACGCGGACCGAAACATGGTGGTGCGAATGAGGTCGCATTCGAAATCCAATCGCGTTATAGCTCAGCCGATGAGGCCGAAGCCGATATTCGATCACGTGTTGCGAAAAAAGAAATTGTAATTGGATTTGGTCATCCGGTTTATACCGTGAGCGACCCGCGCAACGACGTTATAAAACGGGTATCGAAAAAACTCTCTGCTGAAAACGATTCCATGTTGATGTACGACGTCGCCGAAAGGCTCGAAAGTACAATGTGGGAAATGAAAAAAATGTTCCCAAACCTCGATTGGTTTTCTGCAGTATCGTATGACCAGATGCGTATTCCTATTGATATGTTTACGCCACTGTTTGTCATTGCTCGAACTTCAGGCTGGGGTGCACATGTTATTGAACAGCGACAAGATGGCAAAATCATCCGTCCATCAGCAAAC
>Ga0208413_1000035_pt1 | contig 131871 bp, 120 predicted proteins | sample AntAceMetag02UKD_FD_184761 | JGI IMG/M metagenome (GOLD analysis project Ga0208413, IMG submission 184761) | Saline lake microbial communities from Ace Lake, Antarctica - Antarctic Ace Lake Metagenome 02UKD (SPAdes) (version 2) | ecosystem: Environmental > Aquatic > Non-marine Saline and...
CGAGCTTTATTTCGCCGGACTGCGGTTGCTCAAGGCCTGCGAGCAGTATCAGCAGCGTGGTTTTGCCCGACCCAGAGGGACCCACTATTGCCACGGTTTCGCCATCCGCAACGCTAAGATTAATGCCGTCCAACACTTTTAGCTGGGTTTGCTCAAGGCTGTAATCCATGCCGAGGTTATCTAGTTGTATCATTCATCATCCTAATGCTAAAAATTTTAAGGGTCTTACTGTTCACGTGCCAAATTATGGCACCGTTAGTTTTTTTGTTACCGCTCCCCATTTGATATTCCAGTCTCGGTAATCGTGCCTCTATAACTAATTGTTTATTACTGGTCTTGAAGCTGACCCTCGATAACGGGTCGTGAGTTATTCTCGATACCCGTTACCACATCAACTCTAGTGTCGAGACACCAGACCGTCGCTTTCATACAGTCGCACTTGCTATAATTGAGCTATGCTTAAACTAAATATATACGCAAATCTTTCACTAATGGACTACTCTCAGCCTCTGCTCACTAGTCTAATTTAACGCTGGGGCTTCTGGGAGTTACTTACATACACGCATACTATAAAGAAATAAGACCGTCTTGTTATATAAGGTTCAAGCCTAAAATGACAAGTTAAGTTCCTGAATGGGATTACTGGTCTTCCAGACTGAAATAACCTAGTATTTTTAAGATGTCAAAGTACCTATCAAAATCCAAATACAGGGCGGGACTTACCTGCCCACGCAAGCTGTGGTTGCTACTCTGGCGGCCAGAATTGCAGGCGCAGCCCAGTGGCATGGCTCCGCTGATTATGGAGCAGGGCTTGTTATTCGGCGAGCTGGCGCAACAGCTTTATGCTGATGCAGTTCTTAATGTAATAGATGTTGATATCCAAAATTTAGAAAAGGCAGAGACAGATACGCTTGCTGCAATTGAAGCTGGCTCAGGCACAATCCTGGAGGCGACTTTTCGGGCGGGTCAGTATCGCGTGTTAACGGACGTGGTACAACGCTTGGCCGATGGCAGTTGGCATTTGACCGAGGTGAAGTCTGCAACCAAAGTAAAGCGAGCGCATATTCCGGACCTAGCTTTTCAGCGTTACGTGATGGAGCTGGCTGGTTATCAGGTGTCGAAGTGTAGTGTATTACATGCCAATACCGCGGGGCATTCGCCGGATATTTCAAGCCTGTTTACCGAGGTCGATGTAACCGAGCAAGTGACTGCTTACCTGCCCTCTGTGGCGCCAAACCTAGAGCCTATGGCGGCGCTGCTGGAGAATGATGCGGATATACCCGAGATGCAATTCAAGAAGGTTTGCGTGGGCTGTGATTTTCAAACGCATTGCTGGGCGGGCATAGAGCAGCCGACCATTTATAATGCGATTGATGCTCGTAATATTCCAGCGATGGAAGCGCAGGGTATTTTTTATATCGATGATATACCGGCCGACACCGAACTGCCCGGAGCGATACGCACACTGGTAGATCGCATGCATCAGCGTCGAATTGATATCAATCCTGAACCGATAAAAAAGATGCTGGGCGATTTACACTACCCGCTGTACTTTCTCGACTTTGAGTCAATCGCTACCGCAATACCTTTGTTCGATGATTCTTCACCCTGGCAGAAATATGCCTTCCAATATAGCCTGCATGTTCAAACTACCAATGGTGAAGTCAACCATATCGAGTTTTTGCACGAACAGCGAACTGATCCCAGTGAAATTATAGCAAGCAGTTTGCTGAAACATATTGGTACTACCGGATCGGTGATTGTCTACAACAAGACGATGGAGCGAGGCGTATTGAAGGCTCTCGCGAGGCAGTTCCCAGAGATGGGCGATGCCTTACGGCAGATCTCAAGTCGGATTTGGGATCTAGAGCAGGTGTTCAAAAAACATTACCGCCACTGGCAGTGGGGCACTAAATCCAGTATTAAAAATGTACTGCCGACATTAGTACCCGAATTGTCGTATAAGGATCTGGAGGTGCAGGAAGGCGGTATGGCATCATTGGAATGGTTACGCATGATCGAGACCGATAGTGCACAGCTAAAAGTAGCCAAGGCGAATTCGCTGAAACGCTATTGTGAGCTCGATACGCTGGCCATGGTGCGATTGCTGTCAGTGATCAAGCATGACCAAGTTATCAATACCACCAAATAGACAAAAGAAGAATGGTCGTAACAATTTATTAGAGTGTTACGTTGTTGTGGATTGGCCGGAAGGCGCTTCGATTTTCCGGCCTAAGTGCTTCTACCCAAATCTAACGGATTACACTATGTCTAAACCTATCATCGTAACGGCAGCCATAATGGTTAAAGCCAATCAGGTTTTTGCTGCTCGACGGAACCCTGGTTCTCATATGGCGGGTTTTTGGGAGTTCCCTAGAGGTAAAATTGAAATCGGGGAAACCCCTGAGGAATGTCTCGCCCGTGAACTATTTGAAGAATTTGGTATTGTCACTCAGATAGGTGAATTTTTTGCTGAAAGCACTCATGATTACGGTACAAAAACCATTCAATTACTGGCTTATTGGGTAACGCATGTTTCTGGAGAATTTGAATTAATGGCGCATGATCAATTGCGCTGGCTTTCATTCAATGAGCTCGATCAGGTTAAATGGGCCCCGGCAGATATTCCGTTGGTGTCACTTTATCGAGACCATCTTTAAATTGCTTTAGTGTATGTAAACCGGATCAATTGATACGCGATAAAGCCACCTACTCGATCTGCTTTTTTATGTCACTTAGCGGCATGGGTTTACTACGCCGAAAAATTTATATGAAATAACAAAGTTTCATATTTTTTGACATTGTCATTTTTGATCTGAAGCGTTTTTTGTTTCGAAACTGGATTAATTTGGTGCATCTTAAATCACAAGATACTTTATTAGCGCTTAAATATTGATGATTTAAACAAAGCCATTCAGCTATCAACGTTAGTGATACCGCCAATTCTATCGGAATTCGTGCGAGCTAAGTGAGCAAAGGGTCTAAACGATTAGTGGTTGCGCGTTTGCTGGTGGAGCACACTGTTATCTTTGTTACCGAATCGAATGCCCTAATCAATTGGTTTAGCTATGGCATAGGGTATCCCCATTCCCAAAAGAGTACCTAACATAGTCGTGGCACAGCCACTTTTTAGAACGACCCTGTAAAGTAAAGAGCGGAATCTGGGAGCCCTGATGAGAACAGTATTAATCAAATTAATTAAGGAAAATTATGAAGATACAAATCCTCAGTGACCTACATAATGAGTTCCTACGAAGTGGTGAAGTAATCCCTTTGCATCATTGGTCGTGCACTATTCCCAAAACCGATGCAGAAATTATAATCCTGGCGGGTGACATCGACACCGGGACCAGAGGCGCTGAATGGGCGATTATTGAGTCAGAACGACTGGCTAAACCTATTTTGTATGTATTAGGTAACCACGAGTTTTATGATTATGAATACTGGAGCCTTAAGGAAGAGATTTTCAAATTGTGCGAAGGCACGCAAGTGTTCTTTCTGGATTCAGACGTGTTTACGCTGGATGATGTTCGTTTTATAGGTACGACTTTGTGGACAAACTATACAGCCAATATTCAGGTACCTCAGGATTTAGCCATGTTAAATGTGGATAAATTTCTGGCAGACCACCGTCGTATAAAAATTAAGTCGGGTGATTTATCTGGAAGATTTAAGCCCGAACATGCACTTGCCATTCACGCAAAGGAATTACGATGGTTGGAAAAAAAATTGGCGCAATCGACTGATTTAAAAACGGTTGTTATTACTCATCATGGACCGCATGCCGTCTGCCAGCATCCGGATTTCGCCTTGAATGAAATGACGGCTGCGTTTTATTCTGATTTGGATGATTTAATCGAGTCCAATCATATCGATTCATGGATTTTTGGTCATACTCACGCCAATGTAGACGAGTTCGTTTTTGATACGCGGATAGTGTCTAATCAGGCTGGCTACCCGGGTGAGAATGTGAGCAACTTCGACGCCCACTTTACTATCGAAATCTGACCCAGGAAACCATTGCAAGGGAACGTTAATATCGTCTAACTATTAAACAGGCCAATAGAGCGCCTGTTTGATTAGCGGGTCAATAACGTCATTATGATGCACGCTTGAATATCGTCAGAGTGCTTTTCCTAATGGCGCATCACTTCCCCATAGAAACCAAAGCCTCAACATAATCATATCCAAGGTCTTGAGCTACTTCTTTATAGGTAACATCACCACGATGAACATTCAGACCGTTGCGTAAATGCGGATCGTCGGTGAGTGCTTGCTTATAACCTTTATTCGCTAACGCAAGTGCGCCTGCCAGAGTTGCATTATTGAGCGCAAAGGTTGATGTACGTGGCACACCGCCGGGCATATTGGCTACACAGTAATGCACTACACCGTCAACCACATAGGTTGGGTTGCTATGCGTGGTTGCATGTGAGGTTTCGAAACAACCGCCCTGATCAATCGCGACGTCAACCATGACTGCGCCTGGTTTCATCGCTTTGACGTGTTCGGCAGTGACTAGCTTTGGTGCCGAGGCACCGGGGATTAATACACCGCCAATGACGACATCCGCTTCGAGCACGTGCCGTTCAATTGCATCGCGGGTTGAGTAGACTGTATTCACTGATCGGCCAAACTGATTCCATAGTCGGCCTAGGGTCTCGTTAGATCGGTCGAGCACCCAAACGTCTGCTCCCATGCCAACGGCAATATGAGCCGCATGTGTACCCACCACACCACCACCAATAACGACTACTTTGGCTGGATCAACACCAGGCACACCACCCATTAACATGCCAATACCACCTTGAGTTTTTTCGAGGTTATGTGCCGCTGCCTGAATCGACATACGGCCTGCCACTTCGGACATTGGGCGCAGTAATGGTAATCCACCAAAGGGAGAGGTGACTGTTTCGTAAGCAATACAAACGGCACCTGAGTTCACCAGATCGCGAGTTTGCTCTGGGTCGGGTGCAAGATGCAGGTAGGTATATAAAATTTGACCTTCTCGTAGCATAGCTCGCTCGACGGCCAGAGGCTCTTTAACTTTTACTACCATCTCGGCCCGAGCAAATATTTCGGCTGCGGTATCGACAATCATCGCGCCCGCTCGCTTATATTCATCATCCGTCGCACTTATACCGCCACCAGCATTTGTTTCGACTATGACTTGATGACCCTGTGACACCAATTCACGTACCGACTCTGGTGCCAGACCTACTCGGTATTCATTGTCTTTAATTTCTTTAGGTACGCCTACTAACATGTTAAAACCCTCTTGGAATTAATATTAAGTGACTAATCCATAAATCGTAATATTAGCAACCATTTTCCAATAGAGCCAGTATCAACGATCTAATGGTCCAGCATAATTATTTTTTAACCAGTCTAATGAATTCATCAGGTGTGAGTTATAGATAGCGTTTAATATTTGTACAAAAGTAGGACATTTTTTGATAACGCTACTTGGAATAGGGTGCAGAAGTCATTCATCTCTTTAACTTATAAGGCTCGATAGGCACTGGCAGATATTGCACTAATACAGCTTTAGAAAACGTTGGCCGGGAGCCGTTTCGCTTTTACGGGGTTCGCTGCTATCGACCCGATAATAGGTGAGAATAACCGATCATCAAGCCATGTTTCGTATTGCTTGGCGCATCAGCTGGCGTTTGATGCCGTTATTCGATTGAATCAATTGCATGCCAAAATCCCGGATTGTATTTTGCAGTGGGTTATCTGCCCCATATAGTACTTTCAGGCCACTCAGTAAATGTGTCGCTAGGGCTGTTTCGCTTTTTCGTTGACGCTCGAATTGACGTAGTTTTTTCTTATGCCATGGACTTTCGAGATCACCTAACAATTGCATCAATAACGCTATGTCACTAAAGCCTAGGTTAACGCCCTGCCCTGCTAAGGGATGTACGCTGTGCGCAGCATCGCCGATGAGTAGTACTCGATGGCTCAACCACTGGTTGCAACTATGCCAACCCAGCGGGAAACTCTGCCGACTGCCAACGCTCGTTACTTGCCCCAACTGACCATCGAATGCCTCACTAAGTGCGCTACAGAAGGCGTCGTCGTCTAGTGCCAACATGGCTTGCCCCAACTCAGTATCACAGGACCAGACTATAGAACTGCCGCCATTGGCAAGTGGCAAAAAGGCGAGTGGCCCAGTGCTGAGAAACTTTTGCCAGGCAGTTAGCTGATGCGGTAGTTCAGTGGTTACATTGGCGACAATGGCTATTTGATCATAACTGCCGCTCATTACTTCGATGTCGGTTAAGCCGCGGGTGTTTGAGCCGCGTCCGTCAGAGGCAATCAATAGGTCTGCCGATAGCGTTGTGTCTGACTCAAGCTTGACCGATACAGTGGTATCGGAGTTTTCGGTCAATGTTGTGATTTTGTCTGATAGAAACCAATCTATTGATTGCTGTAGCTGACAGGCGTTGTGCAATGCGGCCAGAATTTGATTGTTTTCGACAATGGCCCCTAGACTTTGGCTTGCTAGCTGGGCGCAATCAAAATCGACTGCGGCGTTACCGTTGGCATGCCAGATAAACATTTTTTCGTAGTCACAGACCCGATTTTGATCAATCGCAGACCAGATACCCAGTTCATTTAAAAACTTCTGTGAGGTGGGACTAATAGCAGATAAACGCAAGTCGTAAACCGCATCAACAGCGCTGGCTTTTTTGATGGTTGACGATGGCTCAACCAACGCAACTCGAAAGCCTTTACGTGCAAACGATAGCGCTGCACAAGCACCCACCATGCCAGCACCTGCGACAATAACGTCGTAACTGTTGGCTGATTTATTTTGCTTTAGCTCGCTTTGTTTCATCTGGCTTTGTTTCATCTCAAGTGGCCTCGTACCATAGCGTTGCCACCGGTCGCTAAACCCATACCTGACAGCGCCACTTCGGATTTCACCGCCGGCATGATGTCGAGCAACGCTAGTGTGGCTGAGCGAAAGTGGTTCAGCAGGGGTAAGTCATTCGAGAACAGGCTAACTAGGCCGTCACCTAAGCGTATGACTTGTGTTTGCTCAGCCTGCCTTAGCTGCTCGTATGCGGCTAACAATTGCGATAATGTGTTTGAATCGGCGACTGACTGACCTTCTAGCAAGCCTTGCAGGCTTGCAATATCACGCAGGCCAAGATTAAAACCCTGACCTGCCACTGGGTGCAATGCATTGGCCGCACTGCCAACTAACACGCAGCGCTTTTCAGTTAACGAGGTTGCTTCGGTTCGCTGTAATGGGAAGCTAAAGCGTTGTCCTACTTGCTCGATAAAACCCAGCCGGAAGCCAAAACACTGCTGTAATGATTGCATAAAGGTGTCGTCATCCACCGCCATCAATTCGAGTGCATCTGCAGGCTTGCAAGTCCAAACGCAGGCGTATCGACTGTGGCCAAGCGGTAGCATTGCCAAGGGACCTGATTCGGTAAACCGCTCATAGGCGGCGGCTGCAATTGGCTTATCGAAACAGACATTAGTGATGATGGCAGACTGCGCATAGTCGATGGTCTTGTGCTGAATGCCAAGGCTTTCTCTGGCCTTCGATTGAGCACCATCCGCTATTAATACTAGATCGGCCTGCACGCTTTTACGGCCTTCAGGACTTTTATAACTCAGTTTGACATTTTGGTCGAATTCAAAGGATTCAAACGTCGAATGAGTCAGTAGGTTAATTGAGGGTGACTGGTCGATTTTTTCGAGTAGACAGTTGCCAAGCAATTGGCTTTCGATGACGTATCCCAACGCATCAAGTTCGTAATCGGCTGCATTTAAGCGACTGACGCCCCAGTGGCCTTTCGATGAAACATGAATGGTTCGGATCGGAGAGGCCAGGTGACTAATCTCTTTCCAGACATCCAGCGCCTTAAAAATTTGGACGCTCGCATAAGACAGTGCGATTGATCGGGTATTGAGACCCGTTGCATCTGTTTCGTTTTGCGGGAATGCGCTAGATTCAATAACCGATACGGTTCGCCTAGGATTTTGATTAGTGTGCTGCAGCGCCAATGCAGCACATAGGCCAATTAGACCACCGCCAACAATGGCAATACTCTCTTGTTCTTGCGAATGCTCAGTTATTGCTGTGTCCATTATATTTGTCAGTTTTACTTAATTTTAACTCGCCATTAAGGCTTCGATTTCGTCGATTTTTCTGGGCAACGCTTCGGTCAACACTTCGCAACCCGTGCTCGTGACTAAAACGTCATCCTCAATCCGAATACCGATATCCCACCATTTTCTAGGAACCGATTTGCTCTGTGCTGGGATATAAATACCGGGCTCAACGGTTAATACCATACCGGGTTCAAATAGTCGCCATTGATCAGCCACTTTGTAATCACCAACATCGTGTACGTCTAGTCCCAACCAGTGACCGGTACGATGCATATAAAATCGTCGATAGGCTTGATCTTTGATCAGCGTTGTTAAATTACCCTTGAGTAATCCTATCTCAAGCAATCCTTTAGTAATAATACGGAGGGCTGCATGGTGTGGATCATTCCAATGGTTACCGGGTTTTACCGTTTTAATGGCTGCCGTTTGGGCGGCTAACACTATTTCATAGACCTCACGCTGAGCAGCACTGTATTTGCCGTTGACGGGAAAGGTACGTGAAATATCCGAGGCATAACCCTGAACTTCACAGCCAGCATCGATGAGTAATAAATCACCGTCGTTGAGGACGTCGGAATTTTCGGTGTAATGCAAAATACAGCCGTTAGCACCGCCGCCGACAATTGCTGGATAGGCGTGTTGGGTATTGTTACGTTTGAATTCATGATCAAATTCAGCGGCTACTTGGTATTCATATCCGCCTGGCTTACATATTCGCATCGCCCTTTTATGAGCCACAACATTAATAGCCGCTGCTTGCCGCATTAACTTCAACTCGGCCTTGCTCTTAAACAGTCGCATGTCGTGTAAAATATAGTCGAGTGCCAAAAATTCAGATGGCACCTGTTTACCGTTGCGTGACTGAGCTTTAATATGATTCACCCAACCGATCAATTGTTGATCAAAATCAGCTGACAGGCCCATGATATTGTAGATGCTTTCACGCCCTTCTAGCAGCCCGGGTAAAATCTCGTCGATATCGTCGATAGGGAAAGAGTCATCAGCACCATAATTTTCAATGGCACCCTCCTGTCCTGATCGTCTACCATGCCAGGTTTCTTTTTCAGGATCTTTCTCGCGACAAAATAAAATATAGTCGCCATGCTTTCGACCGGGGGCCAAAACAACGACAGCATCAGGCTCGTTAAACCCGGTTAAATATAAGAAATCACTGTCCTGTCGGAACGGAAAATCAACATCTCGGTTACGCGCTATCTCAGATGACGACGGTAAAATAGCAATACTATTTTTACCCATCATTTTCATTAGCTGAGTGCGACGGCGCTTAAATTCTGTTTGTTTCATACTATTTTTACTGCAATGGTGGTGCGGGCATGATGCGATTAATGGCTTCATTTAAAAATAAAACCGCCACTCGAACATGCTCAACGATTTCAACTAACTGATCTTCAGTTTCTGGGCTTTCAATTTCATCGTGATCAAGTTTACTTATTTCAAGTAAATCGGACAAACACTCTTGTGACTGCTCATCTAATTCTTTCGAATTGTTCTTTGCCGTTATTCCTAGCCCATACAGAAAACCTAGGCACCAGGTCGACAAACCTAGTAGCTGGACGCCAAAATCATCTGAGTCGTCGGGCAGCAATAATTCAAAAGACAAGTCAACAGTATTTAACTGTTCGCGACTGACTTCAAACAGTTGCTTTAATACCTGTAAATGTTCATTTGCTATGACATCAGTGCTATTGGGAAGTTCATCAAGCGTATGCTGTAACCAGACGGCCATACCGCAGTTATCCAGTAATAGACCGCAAAGGGTTCCATGGGACTCTGATGCATCGACGGTAGCACCCAGTTTTTCCAATGCATTTTGCACTGAATCAAATTCTGGCATTGTAGAAAACCTATAGATTTGTATAATTTTAGGAACTACTTAATCAGTAGTTAAATAACTGTAACAGCTAGGATTGTTTCTGTCATAGGTTAGATCAAAGCAGCGAATGGAGTTTTACATTGTAAAACACGCATTTTAAACATCGATATAACTTAAACCAGACACGATTTAAATGCTTATTGTTTGGTATTCTACCACTCACATAGCTGTCAAAAAATACACATTAGTTGACTGTTTGTATTTAAAGCACGATGATTCGATTATGGACTCAAATAAAACGCTTTTTACCGAAAATGACCTTCGCCAACTGGAGCAACGTATCGACCAGTTAATCGAAACGGTTGGGTCATTAAAAAATGAAAATAGCAGCCTGCGCCAACAACAGGAAAAGCTCGTAATCGAACGTTCTCAATTACTCGATAAAACTGAAACGGCCAGAACTCGGGTTGAAGCAATGATTATAAGATTACAGTCACTCGAGTTAAACTCATGAGTGGTCCACAACCGATTAGTATTACTATTCTCGATAAAGAATATAAGGTCGCTTGCCCTGTTGGAGAACAGGCTGCGTTATTAGCGTCAGCAAAATATCTGAATGATAAGATGCGTGAAGTTCGTGACAGCAGCAGCATCCTTGGGTCTGAACGCATCGCAGTCATTACCGCATTAAATATTGCCAACGATTTACTCAGTAGCCGAGCAGCCAACAACGATATCAATGAAGACTTATCACCCCGATTAAAAAACCTCGAGACCAAAATTTCGCAGGCTCTTGAACAATCTGAGTCATAACAAATTTAAATTTACTTTTCCCCTTAATCAAGGGTATAGTGTTTTTACCTACTGCGGTGTTGGTTAGCAGCCATCAAAATCCTTGAGCCGTTCTATCCACCTAGGGGTCTTTCGTATAACGCTGGTGTGCATGCCCGATTCGTCGGGAAGCCTGATGAGGTTGTCAATTACCCCACCTGAACCTTTGGTTCAAGGTTGATATTTTTGCGACGGCACTGTGGTTGGTACTCTTTCTTTAAGTTGACTACCCATGGTCAACTATAATATTTAAAAGTAAATTCAATACTTTATTCACGTTACCTTATAATTTACTCGCAGTTAACATAGGCTTATTTCAAGAATAATTGATAAGCTTCATTTTCAGTTTCATTCCAGTATGGAATATTCAAGCTCGTTAGGAATGTGTTGAACGCTTTATAATCGGCCTTCTCAACCTGAAAACCCATCAGTATTCGGCCAAAATTTGAGCCATGGTTGCGATAATGAAACAAACTAATATTCCATTTTTTACCCATCTTCATTAAAAAATTTAATAGTGCACCCGGTTTTTCAGGAAACTGAAAACGATATAACAGCTCATTATTTACACCACCACCCGGATGCCCACCAACCATATAACGAGTATGTAGCTTAGCAACTTCATTTTGAGTCATGTCTACGACAGAGTAGCCATGAATCTGTAATTTTTCAATAAACTGATTTTTTTCGTCGTTACCCTTAGTGAGCTGAATGCCTGCAAAAACACGGGCACGATTATGATCAGAATAACGATAGTTGAACTCAGTAATTGAACGTTTCCCAATTAGCTGGCAAAACTCTTTAAAGCTCCCTGGACGCTCCGGAATTTGCACCCCAAGCAACGCTTCTCGGTTCTCACCTATTTCTGCTCGTTCAGCAACATGGCGCAATCGATCAAAATTCATGTTAGCGCCACAATTAATAGCAATAAGCGTTTGCCCATTCAAACCATGTATATCAGTATATTTTTTAAGCCCGGCCAATGACAACGCACCCGCCGGTTCACATATTGCCCGAGTATCTTCAAAGGTATCTTTAATGGCGGCACAGATTTGATCGGTGGTGACGGTAATAGCGTCATCAACGAGATTTTTTAACATTGCAAACGTATGCTTACCCACCTGCTTGACAGCAACACCATCGGCGAATGTACCCACCTCTTTTAAAGTTATCCTGCGGCCAGCCTTTCGCGATTCGTAGAAACAGGCTGAGTCTTCTGGCTCTACCGTAATAATTTTAATTTCGGGCCGTACGGCCTTTAGAAAGCCAGCAATGCCAGCGGCTAATCCACCACCACCGACGGGTACAAAAATAGCATCGATATGATCAGGATGTTGTCGAATAATTTCATGCGCTATCGTTGCCTGCCCTGCCATTACGTCAACATCATCAAATGGGTGAATAAAGGCTAGTCCTTCTTTTTCAGACATTTCTAATGCGTAATTTTTTGCAGAATCAAAGTCCTCGCCATACAGTATTGCCTTAGCACCATGGCTTTTAACTGCGGATACTTTTATGTCTGGCGTTGTTATTGGCATCACGATAATGGCTTTAAGACCCAGTTTTTTGGCTGATAACGCCACTCCTTGCGCGTGATTTCCGGCAGACGCGGTGATAACGCCAGAGAGCTCTGGATTAGCTTTTAGCATTAAATATATTTTATTAAATGCACCGCGGATCTTAAAAGAGAATACAGGCTGCAAGTCTTCGCGCTTAAGCCAAATTTTATTACCATTTCGGCTCGAAATACGCCTCATGTAGTCTAAGGATGTTTCGCGTGCGACATCGTACACTCTTGCTGTGAGTACCTTTTCCAGAAACTGTTGCTGCACCATAACTTGAGCCGTTTTATCAAAAAAATAAAAAGAGTCCGCAATTGTGCTTAATGGACTAACAAAGTCAACTCTAGGAGGTCATTTATTATCCGAGGTAAATTGACTTAGTTAATAGGATTTACATGACAATTCATTATGCAGTGGTTAAAATTTAACAATCTTATCTTTTGGAATACTTGAATGACCCCAGATCAGAAGAAAATAGTAGCAGCAAAAGCTGCACTCGACTATATCAAACCAAACACCATTATAGGTGTTGGAACTGGATCGACGGTTAATCATTTCATTGATTTGCTCGCTGAAAATTTTAAAGGTCAAATAAAAGCGGCGGTCTCAAGCTCAGTAGCATCAACTGAACGCATGCGGCATTTCGGCATACCGGTTATCGATCTCAATGAAGCTGGTCGTTTGTCTATTTATGTTGATGGCGCTGACGAATCGAATTATCAATTACATTTAATCAAAGGAGGTGGTGGTGCTCTTACTCGGGAAAAAATTATTGCAGCCGCCAGTGATGAATTCGTTTGTATTGCAGATGCCAGCAAACTAGTTAATGTCCTCGGTGACTTCCCATTACCCGTTGAGATTATTCCAATGGCTCAAAATCTTGTTGCGAGACAATTAGAAAAATTTGGATGTGAAGCCAAATTGAGGGAAGGCTTTGTGACTGATAATGGCAATATCATCTTAGACTTGCACGGCCTTCAAATTGAAGATGCATTGACGTTAGAAAATCAAATTAATCAAATGATTGGCGTTGTTTGCGTTGGTTTATTTGCTCAGAGACCCGCAGATGTTTTGATTCTTGGGGAAGATAATGGCGCCCGACAGGTTTTTGCCTAGCCCTGCTAAGACACTCTATTTTAATTCACTAAAGTCCTTAGCAAGTGTGGATCATAGCGCTAACTTTTTTCCTATAATTCAAAGCATCAAATTATAGCCAAAAAAAAACCTGCATAAAGCAGGCTTTTTCAAAACTAAATGTTTTACTCTTAACGCTTAGAGAATTGAACGCCACGACGCGCTTTACGCAAGCCGACTTTCTTACGTTCCACTTCTCTCGCATCACGTGTAACAAAACCTTCTTTACGCAATGCTGGGCGAAATGTTTCGTCGTACTGCATTAATGCACGGGTAATGCCCAAACGAATGGCACCAGCTTGGCCACTTGGGCCGCCACCAGCAACACTGACATTGATATCAAAATTTTCTAACATATCAACTGTTTGTAATGGCTGACGAACAACCATACGTGAAGTTTCACGTCCAAAATAATCTTCAATGCTTTTCTTGTTAACTGTAATCGCGCCTTTACCAGCAGTTAAATAAACTCGTGCTGCTGAACTCTTGCGACGACCAGTACCATAATATTGTTCGGCTGACATAATAACGACCCTTTAAATTTCTAGTGGCTGTGGCTGCTGTGCTGCGTGCTCATGTGTTGCACCAGCATAAACTTTCAGCTTTTTAAACATAGTCCGTCCAAGTGAATTCTTTGGCAACATTCCCTTGACTGACTTTTCAATAATTCTTTCAGGATGCTCTTTACGCAGCTTGGAAAGGTTGATTGATTTCAAACTTCCAATAAAACCTGTGTGATGATAATAAATTTTGTCTTGTTCTTTGTTGCCGGTAACACGCACTTTGTCGGCGTTGACGATTACAATGTAATCACCAGTATCGACATGAGGGGTATATTCTGGCTTGTGTTTCCCACGCAAACGAAGAGCAATCTCTGTCGACAAACGACCGAGTACCTTATCAGTAGCATCGATAACGAACCACTCTCGTTTAACAGTTTCTTGCTTGGCACTAAAGGTTTTCATACTAATTCCTGTTAAGCGTCATTATTACGCTTTGGCTTCTCTTACAAAGGGCGCGAATACTAACGGATAAAATCAACCTTGACAAGCCAAATTAGGCGTTGAAAGTTGAAATATTCGGGTTAGCTCTAATGCCGCTGCCTGAATTGCTTTTAAGGATGAAATATCACAGAACTTAGCTTATTCAGGACGAAAGATTATAGCAGCAATAGTTTAAAATACGTTATTAAATAATTCGCCTTTCACATATTAAGCGCTACCTTTAGTATTAAACCTGATATGAACACCCTGCCGTTTAGATAAACTGTGAATAATAACGATTTTTAGCGTCCTTATGTTGATAAGACAAGTTGCCATTAACTCACGTAAATTTATATTATTCACTGGTAAAAGCCACTGTGCTGCCCTATATAGTTGTTAATATTGATAATTGGATAGTTACACCTTAAATATGTATTGTTAGCCTGATGATCAGCGCCAATTGATACTCGGTTAAATGCCACGTTTGTCATACGGCTTAACAAAGGCATTTAGCGAGCGCTTAGCACTCATGATTGAGAACCTAAATTTTATGCTGAACTACCCATAATAGAGACGCTGTTCGACCCTAACATTATCTGTATAATTACTAATTGTAAGCTGCTTTATATCGGAAACTAACCCAATGCTACAAAGACTGAATTTAATCGACACGCTGCTTGATGAGTTTCAGCATGGCTTGAAAACTTGCCAACTGCGTCCTTTTACCGATGCCCGGCCTTACCCTGGCTCAGACATTGTAGACACCCCTCTATCAGACAGAGAACAACAGCATGCCGCCGGATTAATGCGCGTTAACAATGCGGGGGAAGTGGCGGCGCAGGGGCTTTATCGAGGTCAGGCTTTTAGTGCTCGTGATCCAAAAACTAGTGGCACTATGCGAGTCGCTGCTGAAGAAGAAAACGAACACCTCAACTGGTGCTTACAGCGCTTGTCAGAACTTGGGGGGAGCCGCAGTAAACTCGATGGGCTTTGGTACCTAGGCTCGTTTGGAATTGGTTTTGTCGCCGGCGCTATTGGCGACAAATGGAGTTTAGGCTTTGTTGAAGAGACTGAAAAACAGGTCAGCGACCACCTCGATAGTCATCTACAAAAGCTACCTGAACAAGACCTGCGCAGTAGGGCTGTTATCGAAACTATGAAAGCAGACGAAATAAGGCATGCAATTGAGGCACACGAGGCCGGTGCGGCGAGGCTCCCAAGTTTTGTCAGGCGCACCATGGGACTAACGAGCAAGGTCATGACCTTCGTAGCCTATCGAGTTTAAATGCATTTTGGCAAAGCTTTTAAGGAGTGCGCTTTTAATCCACTTCGACAATTTCAAAGTCGTGTGTCATTTCTACTGTGGTTTCAAACATCTTTGAGGCTGAACAATATTTTTCTGCGGACAAGTTAACTGCTTTTTCAACTTTAGCGAAATTAAGGCCTTTGCCACTAACAACAAAATGCGCATGGATTCGAGTAAATACCTTAGGTATTTCTTTAGCACGCTCGGCTTCAATTTCGACATGACAGTTGACAAACTTTTGCCTCGATTTATTTAATATCAGAACAACATCAAAAGCTGTACAACCGCCAAGACCTAACAGTAACATTTCCATTGGCCGAACGCCCATATCGCGCCCTCCATCCTCTGGGGCACCATCCATTACTACAGAGTGACCGCTACCAGATTCACCAACAAAGGTCACATTATCCAGCCACTTAACTTTACATCTCATTATTTTTTACTCTATTAGGTTGCACTACTTAATTTATAGTCTATATTTTAAATATCAAATTATACAGTCGAGTGAAATATGGTTATTAACCCAATAGTTAAAGTATTACCTCGCCAAAATGTTGCGCTTGAAAGCTTTTTAGGACATTGCCATGTCAAAAAGTATGCGGCACGAAGTACAATCATCCACGCGGGTGACGATTCTGAAACACTTTACTATATTATTGAGGGCTCGGTTAGCGTAGTTATCGAAGACGAAGATTGCAATGAAATCATTCTTGCTTATCTCAATCCCGGTGATTTTTTTGGTGAAATGGGTCTATTCGAAGAAGAAACAAAACGCAGTGCTTGGGTAAATACTCGAACCTCTTGCGAGGTTGCTGAAATTAATTACAGCCAGTTCATGACCCTCGCTAGGGAAACCCCAGAAATTCTTTTTCAGTTGTCGTCTCAGCTTGCCAGTCGATTACGTAATACTAGCCGTAAAGTAAGCAATCTTGCATTTATGGATGTCACCGGCCGAGTTGCGAGAACTTTACTAGATCTTGCCCGAGAGCCCGATGCCATTACCCATCCTGACGGCATGCAAATTAAAATTACACGTCAAGAAATAGCCAAAATAGTGGGCTGCTCACGAGAGATGGCGGGACGTGTTATGAAGACACTTGAAGAGGACGGCCTGATTACGGCCCATGGTAAAACTATCGTAGTATTTGGTACTCGCTAGCTCCATCTGCATACCTGTTTATCGCCCTTATTTAGCCCCCATATTTTCCTGGGGGCAATAAATAAATCATTCGCTAACAATACACAATTTGATCACCAAGCTAGATTCGATTATGATGTTGCTATGCCACTAGCCGAAGACAGAATCACTAGCCGTTACAGTATTTCGGCTTACACATCGACCGATATTACGATCAATGAAAAGCAATATCAGCAAAGCTTAATTGTATCTCCCGAAGTATTGATCTGTCCTTCACCAATCAATTCAATTGATGATCTGAACGAACATACATTACAAAGTGTTCTCGACTTGAATCCCGATGTCGTACTACTTGGCACAGGTGAAAAACAGATTTTCCCTGAACCAAGAATTTTTGGGTTACTTGGCGAAAAAGGCATTGGCCTTGAAGTTATGAATACCGGTGCATTGTGCAGAACATTCAATATTTTAGTCGCAGAAGATCGCGACGTTGTGGCTATCGTTATTCAGAACTGATCATTAAACACAGTTCATTAAGAGTTAAAGAATAACGAGCGCAACGCATCTCCTGGTTCCTCAGCTCGCATAAACGCTTCGCCAACCAAAAAAGCATTTACATTATTATCTCTCATGAGCTTTACGTCAGCGCTGGTATGGATACCACTTTCCGTTACTAAAATGCAGTCGTCGGGGATTTGATCCCGCAAATCAATCGTTGTTGATAAGTTCGTTTCGAATGTTCGCAAATTTCGATTATTAATACCAACTAGCGACAAGCCTAACTGCATTGCTCGATCTAGCTCTTGCTGGTCATGTACTTCAACTAGCACATCCATCCCTAGGTCAATAGCCACTTGGTTCAGGTGCTTTAACGCCTGGTCATCCAATGCCGCTACAATGAGCAAAATACAATCAGCACCAAGCGTTCTGGCTTCAACTATTTGGTATTCGTCGATGATGAAATCTTTTCGTATGACCGGTAATGTGCACGCGTTTCGGGCCGCAACTAAATAGTCATCATGACCTTGAAAAAAATCAACATCGGTCAATACGGACAAACACGCTGCGCCAGCATTGGCGTAAGAAAGTGCAATTTCGGCTGGGTCAAAATTCTCTCGAATCACACCCTGGCTTGGTGAGGCTTTTTTAACTTCGGCAATCACGGCCGATAAGCCTTGCTCATTTTTATCCCGCATTGATTGAATAAAACCACGGGTTATAGGAGCGGAGGCTAACGCCGATTGCAATTGGCTGACCGATACCCGATTTTTTCGGTCTTCAATCTCAACTTTTTTGCGCGTTAATATTTTTAAAAGTATATCGGAGGTTTGGTTACTCATAACTATTCGATTTCTCCACCAGTTTTTGCAAGGTTTCAGCCGCTTTGCCATCTGCAATAACACTTTGCGCCATTTGCACACCTGCTAGCCAACTATCGGTGACACCAGACACATAAATCGCAGCACCCGCATTAACACAAACAATGTCGCGAGCGGGGCCTGGAGTATTGGCCAGCACTGCCTGAATAATAGCCAGACTTTGCGCTACTGTCTCTACTTTGAGGGAGGCTATGTCAGACATTTCAAATCCAAAGTCAGCAGGTGATACGCTGTAGGTTATAACGTCACCATCTTTCAGCTCAGCAATATGAGTCACCGCTGAGACACTGACTTCATCCATACCATCTTCAGAATGAGCCACCATCACATGACGACTTCCGAGCTGTCCCAATACGCGTGCCATCGGCTCGACGAGCGCCTTATCAAATACACCAATCACTTGGTTCGGTGCGCTGGCTGGATTGGTGAGAGGCCCTAGAACATTAAAAATTGTTCTAACCGCCATCTCTTTTCTTGGCCCAATGGCATGGCGCATTGCACTGTGATGTTTTTGTGCAAACATGAAACCAACACCGACTTGACCAATACAATCACCAACCTGTTCTGGCGTAATATTCAGGTTCACACCAGCCGCCTCTAGTACATCTGCACTTCCAGTGGCACCTGATACCGATCGATTGCCATGTTTCGCCACATGTGCACCCGCCGCCGCAGTGACAATTGCACTGGCAGTCGAAATATTAAAACTACCAGAGGCATCGCCTCCAGTGCCACAGGTATCAACCAGATTCTCAAGATCAACATTGACCCGCGTTGACAATTCGCGCATCACCATGGCGGCCGCTGTAATTTCGTCAACAGTCTCGCCCTTCATTCGCATGCCAACGAGGAACCCACCAATTTGCGCCGGCGTACATTCACCCGTCATAATTTGATTCATGACCACTGACATGTCTAGCTGACTAAGATCCTGACCGGCAATAGCTGACTTAATCGCTGCTTGAATATCCATCACTGCCTCATTAAGTGCATTGCATGTTTAAAAAGTTACGCAGCATATCGTGACCGTGTTCAGTCAATATCGATTCAGGGTGAAACTGCACACCTTCGATAGCGATATCTTTATGCCTAACCCCCATAATTTCATCGATACTGCCGTCTTCATTTTCAGTCCAAGCCGTTAGCTCTAGGCAATCAGGCAAACTATTTTTATCGATCACTAATGAATGGTATCGCGTTGCTTGGAACGGATTAGAAAGGCCATTAAAAACACCCTGATCGGTATGTTTTACCATCGATGTTTTACCATGCATAATTTGTTTGGCATGGATAATATCACCACCAAAAACTTGACCAATACTCTGATGCCCAAGACATACGCCAAGCACAGGCTTAACACCTGCCAAGGCTTTAATCGCTGCCATCGAAATACCTGCTTCGTTCGGTGTGCAAGGGCCAGGTGATATCATGACATGAGTTGAATCACTATTGAGCACATGCTCAACAGTGACCTGATCATTACGAACTACTTCGACTTCGGCACCGAGCTCTCCCAAATACTGCACTAGGTTGTAGGTAAAGGAATCGTAATTATCGATCATTAATACTTTCATGACCCTGCCTCTTGATCTGTAGTTTCGCCGTCATCTTGACGGGATAATTTGGTAGATAATCCCGCCTCAGCCAACGCCACAGCTCGAAAAATAGCCCGCCCTTTATTCATCGTTTCAGCCCATTCTTTTTCAGGAACAGAGTCGTAGACAATTCCGGCACCCGCTTGAATGTAGAGCGTTTCATCTTTAATGACTGCTGTGCGTATTGCGATTGCGGTATCCATGTTGCCACTCCAGGAAAGATAACCAACCGCCCCAGAATAGATACCGCGCTTGACTGACTCCAACTCATCGATAATTTCCATCGCTCTAATTTTAGGTGCGCCAGACACTGTGCCTGCTGGAAAGGTAGCTCGCAGTACATCCATCGCTGACATATCTGGTTTTAGCTTGCCTTCGACGTTGGACACGATATGCATTACATGTGAATAACGTTCGACAATCATTTGTTCAGTCAGTGTGACACTGCCTGTTTGACTTACACGCCCGGCGTCATTTCGACCCAAGTCAATCAACATCAAGTGCTCAGCTAACTCTTTTGGGTCCGCTAATAATTCTTTCTCTAAAGCAAGGTCATGATCATTGTCTTTTCCTCGCGGACGAGTACCTGCGATGGGCCGGACAGTGACATTATCGTCTTCGAGGCGAACCAAAATTTCGGGTGAGGAACCGACAACAAAATGATCATCCAAATTCAGGTAATACATATAAGGTGAAGGGTTCAAACTTCGTAACGCACGGTATAAGTCAATCGGCTTAGCTTTAAACGGTATCGACATTCGTTGCGATAAAACAATCTGCATCGCATCGCCATCAATAATATATTGTCGCGCTTTTTCTACTGCGTCCTGGTATCCCTGCTGGGTGAATTCAGATTGGAAGTCACTTTCAGACACCGCTTGATTGACACGGCTGGGAGTGCGATCAAGGCGAACATCGCTTAACTTAGACTCCAAATCATCAAGCCGTTGCTGACCGTCAGCCCAAGCGCTATCTGATGCTGGATCAACATGTACAATAACAAACATTCGAGAAGACAAGTTATCAAATACGACTAAATCCTCACTTAGCATGAGCAAAATATCGGGCGTACCGTGTTTATCTGGGTTAGGGCATTGCTTTAGCTTTGGCTCAATATAACGCACGGTATCATAGCCAAAATATCCCACTAACCCACCGTGGAACTTGGGTAAGAAATCGGTTTCTGCGACCTTAAAAGCACTAATGAAATCTTCAATGTATTGCAGTGGGTCGCTGGTTTCTTCTTCATCTACTATCTGCCCGTCTATCTCGACTGACACTTGATGACCAAAGACTTTTACTCGAGTGTGGCAAGCCAGCCCGATAATCGAATATCGCCCCCACTTTTCGCCACCCTGAACGGATTCAAATAGGTAAGAATAGGGTTCGTCCGCTAGCTTGAGGTAGGTGCCTAGTGGGGTGTCTAAGTCGGCGAGGACTTCTCTCACCAAGGGTATACGATTATAATCGTGTTTAATTTGGTCGAACTGAGTGGAATTCATGTCAATAACTCAAAAAACAAAAACAAGGATCAAATGATAGAAAATATAGCGTTGCAACTGTAATGAATTACAATCGCCAACAAACGTTACTTACCTTGCTGTATTGACCTTGTCGGATCATAGTTAAATCAATGATTTGAGTTCAGCTAAAGAATCTATCACAGCATCAGGATGATGGCTATGGCTTTCTTGTCCGCGTATGTCTTGACCATGATTATAGCCATAACTAACACAGATAATTGGCATACCTGCGCCACGAGCAGCCAACACATCACTAATAGAATCACCTAGCATAACTGCCTGTTTAGGGTCGACCCCTAATTTTTCAGCAGCCATTCAAAGTGGCTCTGGGTCTGGCTTTCTTCTAGTGACCTGATCACCACCTAGAGTGACTTCAAAAAAGTCAGCGATGCCCATTACAGCCAACAAAGGCTGGGTGAATGCAATGGGCTTATTCGTGACGCAAGCGAGCCGATAACCCTGTTGCTGTAGATAATTTAATCCTATTTCAACACCATCATAAAGGTAACTACGCTTACCATTATTAGCCGCATAAGACGCCTCAAATAGAGGCAGTGCTTTTTGATATAACGCCTCACTCGGCTCGCCTTCCATCGAGTTAACCAAGGCTCGCTTAACCAGACGCTCAACCCCGTTTCCAATCCACTCGGTAACGAATTCAACACCCCGTACCGGCATTCCCAATTGCAGCATCATTTGATCAATGCCATAAGCAAGGTCTGGTACGCTATCAACTAACGTACCGTCTAGGTCGATCAATACCGCTTTTCGATTTTGAAACAAACTCATTACGACTATTTCCTGTCTGATTGAAGCCTAGTTGGGCCCTAGCTGCGCTCTCACTTCGGCAATAATACTGTCGTATTGATTGGTATCACTTGGCTGTGCATGGCCAAAGATTCCTGAGCCAAGAACAAAAGTATCGGCACCCGCTTCGGCAATTGATTGAATATTGTCTGTCTTAACACCACCATCGACTTCAAGTCGGATATTGTATCCTGACTGGTCGATCAGACGGCGAACCTGCCTCAATTTATCCAATGTGGCAGGAATAAAACTCTGTCCACCAAAGCCAGGGTTAACGGACATTAACAAAATCATGTCAACTTTATCCATCACATATTCAAGGTAAGAGAGTGGCGTTGCTGGATTAAAAACCAATCCTGTTTTGCAACCACTGTCACGGACCAAACCTAGACTACGATCAACATGATCGGAGGCTTCTGGGTGAAAAGTAATATAGCTGGCACCAGCTTTGGCAAAATCAGGGATAATTCGATCAACCGGCTTTACCATCAAATGCACATCAATCGGCGCAGTAACACCATGATTGCGTAAAGCGTCACAAACCATCGGGCCGATAGTCAAGTTTGGTACATAGTGGTTATCCATCACATCGAAGTGAACAATATCAGCGCCAGAGGCCAGCACATTATCGACTTCCTCTCCCAAACGAGCGAAATTTGCAGCTAATATAGAAGGTGCAATATGATAATCAAGCATAGGTTTTCCAAAGCGACAATTTGACTCGCAATGTACACGAATTTGAGGTTGATTTCAGCCCCCTATAAGCAGGCAGTTGGGATTCGTTTTAGACTCACCCTATTTTTAACGCGGGCTAAATATCAGACTGCCATTAATTGTGTCAGAGTCGTTATTACCTAACGATGCTGCATGGATGTAACTTATTAGAACAACCCAGGATTGAGTTGCTGAGAAGCAAATAACGCCGCTTTTATGTTCGAACGTGAAGCGCTATTTCAGACTACCAATGTAGTCGCCTAGATTTTTAATATCAGCGTCGCTCAAACCAGCAGCCATTGCATTCATCATCCCATTTTGACGAGCACCACTGCGATAATCTGTCAGATTTTTAATAATAAAAGCCTTATCGTGTCCCTTCAACACTGGATAAGCCGACACCATACTTTGGCCACCAACGCCATGACAACCAATACAACCTTTAGCCGCATAAGCCGACTTACCTGCAGCAACATCGGCGTAAACTGCTCCGCTGAGTAAAACCGACAGAGAAAAAGCCATTATTGAAACAAACTTCATCTTTCTAAACTCCGGAGTAGTAAATTTTGGTATGCCATTAGATAATGGTGATAGAGTGGAACTATCCTAATCATTGTAGCCGAAAATCTGATGCATTGTGGCAAAGCCACTCTTTAATGTAAAGGATATGAACCCCAGCTGAACCAACACTGAACTGAACTTAATATGAGTGATTTAAAAGATTTAAAAAACTACAATCAAGTGATTCGACAGGATTTAAATATTCCTAGCGACAGCAATAAACACGCTTTAAAATTTAAAACCACCTGGGGATTATTCTCACCTCGTGCGATTGATAACGGTTCTCAAATGCTACTCGATTTTCTCGATATAGACCCAGCTAACGATTGCCTTGATATGGGTTGTGGTTATGGTGTTCTAGGCCTAACCATGGCCAAACTGGCGCCTAATGGTCATACCTTATTGGTCGACAAAGACTTCATTGCCGTTGAGTACTCTGAAAAAAATCGTCTCTTGAATCACATTGATAACGCCAGCTGCCTGCTAAGCAATGGTTTCGATCACATTCCAAAACAAAGTTTTGATATTATCGTTTCTAATATTCCAGCTAAAGTCGGCAAAGAAATGCTCTATATCTATTTATTCGATGCTCTAGCGTACCTAAAACCTGGCGGGTCATTTTATATCGTCACCATCACGGGCCTACGCCAGTTCTTTAAACGAGGCTTTAACGAAGTTTTCGGGCATTACGAAAAGATAAAGCAGGGTAAGACTTATACTGTTGCAAGGGGCATCAAACAACCTAAATAACGAATGGGCATAATTAACTAGGCCTCTAATTTATTAACCCGCCGGGCCGTGCGATTTCTCACTGACTAACTTTTGTTTTGTTAGCAAGAGTAATTCAAGTGCTTGTTGTGTGCTATCGCCAAGAAAATTAACATGTCCCATTTTTCGACCCACCCTAGCTTCAGATTTTCCATACAGGTGTAATTTTGCCTTACCGTGTTTTAGTAAGTCATCCCACTTGGGAGAAGCCGATTCGGGCCAGATATCACCTAACACGTTCCACATAGCGACTGGCGTGTGTAACGCACTATCACCAGCTGAAAGGCTACACATCATACGCACCTGCTGCTCGAATTGAGAAGTGAAACAAGCATCTAGTGTGTAATGGCCCGAGTTATGTGGGCGCGGTGCCATTTCGTTTATTAAGATTTCGTTGTTTGACGAGATAAAAAATTCAACTGCCATAACACCACAATAATCTAAACCATGCGCTATCTTTGTTGCAGCTTCAATGACCTCTGAAGTCATTTCTTGCGATAAATTTGCGGGGGCAATAGAAATATCGAGGATGCCATTGCTATGCTGATTTTCAGCCAATGGAAAACAATCGACCGCTCCTGCTTGGCTACGACATAACACAACCGAGACTTCTTTTGCTAGATCAATGCGTTTTTCGAGTAGGTAGGTTATTGATCCAAGCTGAGAAGCCGCATTCAATAATTCATGATGATTTTGACAAACTACCTGCCCCTTGCCATCGTAACCAAGGGTATTAGTTTTCAAAATAGCAGGGAAACTAAAACCCCTCGCCTGCTCGACATCTACCGCTGAACCTATTGGTAAAAAGTCAGCAACACCCAAACCCAATGACTGAAAGAAGATTTTTTCGCTATAACGATTTTGCGCGATTCTCAGAGCACTGGCAGAAGGATGAACCGGAACAGAATTTGCAAGATACTCAAGGGTATCTGCAGGAATATTTTCAAACTCAGTACTAACAGCCGCGCAATGTTTGGCCATATAGTCCAGCGCTTCACGGTCATCATAGTTGGCTTGCAAATGCTCACTCGCCATACTACCAGCAGGGCTATTGGCGTCGGGGTCAAGTACAATGACTTCATAGCCCATCGTTCTGGCTGCACTAACAAACATGCGCCCTAGCTGACCACCGCCTAGCATCCCAAGTTTTGCACCGGGCAGTATTGCGTTCGACATTATTAATTTACCGGAGGTAGGGTCATTTCTAATACAGAGGTCTTTTGCTGCTGGCGAAATGCTTCAAGCTTATCCGCGATGTCACTATCAAATACAGATAACATCGATACGGCAAAAAGTGCGGCATTAATTGAACCCGCTTTACCGATGGCAAACGTGGCAACCGGAATACCTTTTGGCATTTGTACAATAGACAATAACGAATCATAGCCTTTTAAATGCTCACTTGGAACTGGCACACCGAGGACCGGAATAGTCGTATTTGCTGCCAACATGCCCGGCAAATGTGCGGCGCCACCTGCACCTGCAATAATACAACTAAAGCCGTTTTCACGAGCGGATTTTCCAAAGTCAGTGAGTAAATCTGGCGTGCGATGTGCTGATACCACTTTGGCCTCGTATTCAATGCCAAACTGTTCCAGGTATTCCACGGCAAACTTCATGACAGGCCAATCACTGTCACTACCCATTACTACTGCAACCTTCAAATTCGACATGGTGATCTCCGTGTCGTTTAGAAAAAGCGAACGAGTATACTCCTTTTCCAAAAGAAATAACCATTCGCTTTAGATGATCTGGATATCGCTATTCAATATGCTACTATCCGCTCTGTTTAGACTTATGTCTTTAGACTTTAAACCGACCACTTTTATTTATTAAAACTATAGAAAGCATAAACAACAATGAACGCGACAAACACTCCCTTAACTGTATTTGAAACTAATATCGAGAACCTTGAGCTAATTGCCCGAGGCAAAGTACGCGATATCTACCGTATTGACGAAAAGCATATGCTCATCGTATCGACTGATCGGCTATCGGCATTCGATGTTGTATTTTCACAGACCATTCCGACAAAAGGGGCGTTATTGACTCAGGTTTCTAACTTCTGGTTTGCACGTACCAATCATATTATTCGGAATCATCTCAGCGATTTAAAGCTTGAAGATTATGTTTCAGCTGAAGACTTATCGCAACTTCAATCGAGATCGATCATTGTTAAGCGTCTTAAAACATTACCTGTAGAAGCGATTGTTCGAGGTTACATTATTGGTTCTGGCTGGAAAGATTATCAAGCGACAGGTGAATTATGTGGCATAAAATTACCCAAAGGATTACAGCAGGCAGAGCAATTGTCCGAACCTATTTTTACGCCGTCTAGTAAAGCAGCTGTTGGGGATCACGATATTAATATTAGCTTCAATGATGCGGTTAAACTTATTGGTGAAGATATGGCGAATCAGGTTAAAGACGTCAGCATTGCCCTCTACAAAATGGCTTCAGACTATGCCCAAAAACGTGGCATTATCATTGCTGACACTAAATTTGAATTCGGTGTTGATGAAAACAATCAGCTAGTCTTAATTGATGAGATATTAACGCCAGACTCATCACGATACTGGCCTGCGGAACACTATCAGAAAGGAATGAGCCCACCCAGCTATGATAAACAATTTATTCGAGATTATTTAGAAACCCTCGATTGGGACAAAACGCCACCTGCTCCAGCTATTCCACAGATCATAATCGACAAAACTCAGCAAAAATATCAGGATGTTCACGATATCTTAACTCGTAATTAAGCTTGTTCATTTTTGTTGGAAAACCCGCTTCTGGAAGTGAAGGACTTAAAATTGTGTGCAAAACAACAATGTAGAACTGATAAGCCAGAGCGCCATCAGGCGTGACGAACTTAACAACGCAAAAAAACAGGTGATAGGAGATTAATGCTAAAAATCAACCGGATGCTCGGTCTTTGAGAATTTGACAGAAGGTGCTTCGTCTTTCCAGCTAACACTAATTTTAAAGCTTGAAAATTGGCTAGGGCGAGGTGTATCTAACTTCTCCTCACCGGCTCGCTGGCACGGTGAGGAAAAACAATACTAATTTTTGAAATGTCTAAACAAATTAATACTTGTAGGTTTCTGACTTGTAAGGACCCGCTACTTTAACATTGATGTATTTAGCCTGATCATCAGTCAGCTGAGTCATTACTCCGCCAAAGCCTTTGACCATTAGGGCAGCAACTTCTTCATCAAGCTTCTTAGGCAATACGGTTACAGTAATGTTGTCCTTTTTAAACTCGTCCGATTGATCGGCAAATTTGCTTTCAAATACATGCATTTGTGCAAGCACCTGATTGGCAAACGATCCGTCCATGATACGTGATGGATGACCTGTTGCGTTGCCTAAGTTGATTAAGCGACCTTCAGAAAGAAGCAGCAAATAATCATCTTTGTTATCAGCACCATTACGATAAATCTTGTGCACCTGTGGCTTCACTTCTTCCCATTCCCAGTTGTCGCGCATAAACTGAGTGTCGATTTCGTTGTCAAAGTGACCAATATTGCAAATCACTGAACCCGCTTTAGCCGCTGCTAAAATGAACTTATCACAAACGTCGACGTTACCTGTTGTTGTTACAATAAGATCTGTCTTACTTAGTAACGCGGTATCGATACCGTCAGCACTTCGAGTATTAATGCCGTTGATGTAAGGTGATACAACTTCATAGCCATCCATACATGCTTGCATTGCACAAATTGGATCAATCTCAGCAACCTTTACGATCATGCCTTCCTGGCTCAAACTTTGAACTGAACCTTTACCAACATCTCCATAACCGATCACAAGTGCTTTCTTACCCGAGAGCAGCATGTCAGTACCACGCTTGATACCGTCATTAAGGCTATGGCGACAACCATATTTATTGTCGTTCTTTGCCTTGGTAACAGAGTCATTAACATTGATCGCAGGCACTTTCAATTCGCCAGCTGCCATCATCTCAAGTAGACGATGAACGCCAGTTGTAGTCTCTTCGGTGATGCCATGGATCTTGTCTAACATCTGTGGGTACTTATTGTGAATCATGCCGGTAAGGTCACCACCATCATCCAAAATCATGTTGCAATCCCATGGCTGCCCATCCTTTAAGATAGTCTGCTCGATGCACCATTCTCCTTCAGGATTCGACTGACCCTTCCAGGCATACACTGCAATACCGGATGCAGCAATACAGGCAGCAGCGTGATCTTGTGTTGAGAAGATATTGCAAGACGACCAGCGTACTTCTGCACCAAGCTCAACTAGTGTCTCGATAAGAACAGCTGTTTGCACTGTCATATGGATACAACCAATGATCCTCGCATTCGCTAGTGGCTTCTCAGCTGAATATTTTTTGCGAAGTGTCATCAACGCTGGCATTTCAGCTTCGGCTAAGGTGATTTCACGACGTCCAAAATCAGCGAGTGTAATATCGGCTACTTTATAATCGTTTTTTGCGACATCATTCAAAGGTGTCACTGCTGTTTTACCCATGTTGTTACTCCGTAAATATTTAAAATTTAAAATTTATTAAAATCTATATCATTATAAAAGACCCATCGGCCAATATCAATTAGCTAAGACTGAACTAAAAAATTCAATCCGGAATCTGACGTTACCCATAGTTACATCTAATACCTGAAAATATCTTCATGTTGTGTTGAATCATGATTGGGCTTAAAAAGATCGATACATGACTTATACGAACGTACTAGGACTTTTGGTTCAATCTAAATTTATTATAGCAGAGGATTAAGAGTTATTTTCTATTACTAGTGAGGTCTAACGCTCATTAACTTTACCTATGAACTGAGCTGGTCACGTAACAGAAACTTTTGGATTTTACCGGTTGATGTTTTCTGAATCTCGGTGAATAAAAACTTACTGGGCACTTTAAAGGCAGCCAAACTGTCTCGACACCAGCGCCTCAACTCATCTTCTGTCGCAATTTCACCTGACTTGAGTTCAATAAAAGCACAGGGTGTTTCACCCCATTTTTCACTCGACATTGCAACTACTGCGGCCACTGAAACAGCAGGATGTTGATACAAAACGTTTTCAATTTCGATCGATGAAATGTTTTCTCCACCAGAAATAATGATATCTTTTGAACGATCCTTAATCTGAATATAGCCATCAGGGTGTTTAACCCCAAGATCACCCGAATGAAACCAGCCACCAGCAAAAGCATCATTACAGGCAGCCTTATTTTTAAGATAACCTTTCATAACCACATTGCCCCGAAACATAATCTCGCCAATTGTGACGCCATCATTTGGCACTGGACTCATGCTTTCAGCGTCAAAAACATCCAATCCTTCCAGCGCAATATATCGTACGCCTTGTCTCGATTTAAGTGATGCTTGAGCCGCACTATCCAAATCATTCCACTCAGCATGCCAGTCATTCACAACAGCAGGACCATAGGTTTCACTTAAACCATAAAGATGAGTCACATTGAATCCGGCTGATTTCATATCGGCTAAAATACGTTCAGGCGGCGGCGCAGCTGCAGTAAAAAAATCGATTGTTTGACTCAATTCACGCTTTTCGGCCGGATCAGCCGATAACAGTGCTGACATAACCACAGGCGCACCACATAGGTGAGTAACCTTGTGATCAACCAAGGCATCCCAAATTGCTTTCGGCCTAACCCATCGCAGGCAAACATGTGTGCCACTAATCACTGACATTGTCCAAGGAAAACACCAGCCATTACAATGGAACATAGGTAGGGTCCATAAATACACCGAGTGTTTTGCCATTGATGCTGTGAGTGCATTACCTTGCGCCAATAAATACGCGCCTCGATGATGATAGACGGCCCCTTTTGGATCGCCTGTTGTACCAGACGTATAGTTAATAGATATAGCGTCCCACTCGTCCCTAGGCATTAACCATTCGAAATTTGCATCTCCCTGAGACAGAAAGTGTTCGTAGTCAATCGCTGCCGTTATTTCACCTGCCTGCGGAAACTCAAGGTCGTTGTATTCTATTATTATCGGGGTCGCTTTGGTCAGCGCGAGTGCTGATTCAATCGTATCAACAAATTCACGATCGACAATAAGTACCTTGGCCTCAGCATGCTCGAGTTGAAACGCAATTACTTTTGGGTCTAGTCGAGTGTTAATTGAATGTAAAACACCACCACACATGGGTACCCCATAATGTGCTTCCAACATTGCCGGAGTATTCGCAAGCATCACTGAAACTGTGTCACCCCGCCCAATACCTCGCTGCGTCAGAGAGGATGCGAGCTGTCGTGACCGGTTATAAAAAACCTCATAGGTAAACCGTTGCTGTCCATGAACAATAGCAATCTGTTTAGGGAAAACACTCGCCGCTCGCTCAAGAAAAGTGAGTGGTGTCAACGGCTGAAAGTTAGCTGGGTTTCGATCGAGGTCAGTACTATATGGATTAGTCACTTGAGCGTACCTCTATCTATCTTGCCATTCTGGGGAGCGCTTTTCGATAAAGGCATTAATGCCTTCTTCAGCATCGTGTTTTAACAGATTATCAACCATTACCTGAGATGCATAGTTATAGGCATCGGCCAGTGTCATTTCTCGTTGGCGGTAAAAAGCTTGCTTACCAGTGGCTAGCACCATTGACGATTTTGACGCTATTATAACGGCCATTGCCATTGTCGCCTCAGTCAGCTTTTCCTCTGCAACAACCCGATTAACAAGACCAATATGCTCTGCTTTGGTAGCATTCACCATCGCCCCCGTTAACAGCATCTCCATCGCCGCTTTGTTTGAAACATTGCGAGACAACGCCACCATTGGTGTCGAACAAAACAACCCGATATGAACCCCAGGCGTACTAAATAACGCTGAATCAGCGGCTAACGCTAAATCACAACTGGCAACCAGCTGGCAACCAGCAGCCGTCGCCACGCCCGTGACTTCTGCAATAATGGGCTTTGGATGGTTGACGATTAACTGCATTAAAGCCGAACAGTTATCTAACACCTCAGCGAAATAGGCTCGTCCATTATCTGCATGAGTGCGGCCAGCCGTCATTTGCTTTAAATCATGTCCTGCACTATAGGCCGGACCGTTTGCAGCTAAAATAATAACGCGGACAGAACTGTCCAATGCAGCTTGGTGAAAAGCACTGGTTAGTGCTGCCAACATTTCTTCAGACAAAGCGTTACGGCGCTTCATATCATTCATGGTGACCCGTAAAATCCCACCATCAGTGGCCTCTTGAAGCACTAGATCGCTTTGATTCACCGAATTGATATTAGCTTTATTGCTGCTCATGTCTTCAACCTCACTTTATTAACGGGGTTATTCCTGACAAAAGATTATTATCAGGAATCACTGCCAGAACTGACTAATAAACTAATTAAAACCTAGTTTGCAATCAGTGGATATTAATTTCAACGCTACTATCCAGTGTATTCGCGATGAAACAATATCGATGCGCTCTATCGTGCATGTTCTTCAATTCTTCATCGCTCACTTCGAAGCTTGAATCAAACTCAACGGTCGGATGCAGATCAATTTTAGTGACAGACATTTGACCTTTCGCGTTTTTACCCAAATGCGCCACCGCATGATCACTGAAAGAGGCCACGGGCCACTTTACTTTAGCCGCTAACGCTAGGAAGGTCATTAGATGACAGCTACTTAGCGCGGCAGCTAACGCTTGTTCTGGATTTGTATACTCAGCATTGCCGCCCCAATCCGGCGCTGCATCCGCCTTCAACTGAAACTGCTGATTGTAGGTAACATCATGTAGGTTAGAAAATTGACCAGGCAACAATTCAGCCGACGTTCTTTTCCACACGAGATCAATTGAGAGGTCAGACATTACATGCCTCCTAAGTTTATTGTGGACATCAACGTACTGCTCCAGCCAAACCTTTTTTGGGGTCATAAAAGGGTTTTGGCACAACGACCACTGGCAACTGACCAGAGGGCATGTCAACAACTGCTGTCGTGCCTTCGGCGCTATAATCACTATCAATCATAGCCAGTGCAATATTCCGTTTTAAACGTGGTGAATAAATGGCAGAAGTGACATAGCCCATCTTTTTTGAACCAATAGAAAGCGTCCATTGGCGAGTATTCGGGCTTTCCAGCGCAGGACCATCGATCTCAATACCGACCTGTTGACGACGAACACCCTGCTGTTCAATTTTAGTTAGTGCGGCTTTACCAATAAAATCAGCATCCATGTTTAAATCAACCAGACGACCCAAGCCTAATTCAAAGGGATTTGTATTACTATCCATATCGGCATGGTAAGACAACATGCCACCTTCAATACGACGGATAGAAGAGGTATGTCCTGGCTTCAGCCCAAGCGGCTCACCCACTGCCATCAAATGCTCCCAGAGTGCTTCGCCATGGCGGCCATCACGCAGATAAATTTCATAGCCGAGTTCACTCGACCAGCCTGTTCGAGATATGATCAAAGGCATGCCATTTAAATCAAACTCACGCAGCCAGTAATAAGGCAAGTTTTCGATTTCATCACCAAACACGGCTTTCATAACGTCACCAGACTTCGGACCCTGTAACTGTAAGGGCGAAACGTCCGGCTCCTCGATACTGACATCTAATCCAGAATTAATCGCAACACCCTGAGCCCACAATAAAATATCACTATCCGCCAGTGATATCCAAAAATGATTTTCAGCCAACCGAAGTAGAATAGGATCGTTTAAAATGCCGCCTTCAGCATTGGTGATCAAAATATATTTACACTGGCCAACTGCACACCGAGAAAGATTACGAGGGGTTAACAGCTGAACGAATTCTGCAGCATCAGGCCCTGTAATTTCAACCTGTCGCTCAACAGCAACGTCACATAAAATAGCCTCATTAACCAAATTCCAAAAATTTTGAATAGGATCTCCAAAATCACGCGGTATATACATGTGATTGTAAACGGAGAAACCTTTTGCACCCCAACGAACAGTGGCATCAAAGTAGGGTGACTTACGAATCTGTGTGCCAAAGCCGACATCACCAATCATAGAATTGCTCATACAAATACTCTCAAGTTTTAATCGAATTAAGTTGAATTCGAAGCGGAGAGCATACTCGGGTTAAATCACCAGTATGGACTTTATTAATCCGACGGAGTGGCATAATCAGATTGATTTTTAGTGATATACAGTCTGTTTAGACTGTTAGCTAACAGGCCTCTAAAAACCTCGACTATAAGTCAACTAGCTTGCGTTTAATCGACTTCACTTCACGTGTCACGATATAGGTGAAAAATCGGTCTATACCAATATCTTCAATCAACAAGTTATCGATCAATGTCTGATAGGCCCCAATACTTGGCACAATCAATTTCATGATGTAATCGATGCCACCACCCGTGGCAATGCACTCAACAATTTCATCAATCTCACCAATGCGTTTTTCAAACCGCTCGAAATCTTCATAACGGTGCTGTTTGAGCGAAATCTCCAGCATCACTGTTGCCACATTAGCAATTTTGGCAAACGCTATTTCAGCATGATAACCACTAATGATGCCCGCTTTTTCGAGTCGTGTTAAACGGGTCCAGCAAGGCGTTGCCGACAAATTAACCTTCTCAGCCAACGCCGTTTTGCTCAAACGGCCATGTGTCTGGACAGCAGACAAAATACGAAGATCAGTAGCGTCTAACTTGATCAAACTCATAACGTTTGCCAATTTTTAATATAATTATTTTAATAAAATGAAGTAATGAGTGGGCATCAATACACTATTCCACCCATTAACGACCCTGCACTGCATTGTTAAATAAACAGATTATTTCACTCATCTTTTTTTTCTAACCTACGCCGATTCATTCGCAAACTGATCAAAACCGCTATAACGATAAAAGGCACAGAAATACCCACGACCAAATCAACATTCAGATCGACGCCAAATTGCTTCAAACCGTTTAAAGCATGATCAAGTAAGCCTACGCTGTAGTAACTTAAAACCACAACTGACAGCCCTTCAACCATTTCCTGCAAACGAAGCTGCATTGCGGCTCGTCGATCCATTGAGCGTAAAAGATCACGATTTTGAGCCTCTAAATTAATATTAATGCGAGTTCGTAACAAGTTGCTAACTCGCGCGATACGATTCGATAATGCTTTTACTCGGTCAGACACCGATTCACAGGTTCGTACCGCAGGTTCCAGGCGTCGCTCCATGAATTCGTTAAATGACTGAGCGCCTTCGATTCTCTGTTCACGTAACTCACTAATCCGGCGCTGAATCAGACCATAATAAGCACTAGTGGCTGAAAAACGATAACCACCAGTGGCGGCTATATGCTCTACATTAGCGGCGATCCAACTTAACTCATCGAGTAACTGCTGTTCATTTTCATCTTCACGGTGCAAAGCCAATTGCTGCGTTACCATTTCTAATTTTGAATCACAGGTAGTTAAGTCCAGTGAATATTGCCTAGCTAATGGTAGGCCTAACAACGCAAGCATTCGATAAGTTTCAATTTCAAGAATACGCTGCACTAGGCGACCCGCCTGTCGGTAACGCAAATTATGATTCTCGATTAAAATCCGATTAAAGCCATCAGCATGAATATGAAAGTCAGACCAAACTCGAGCCGAACCATCAGACACCTCACTTCCAGCCACAGTATTCGAAGAGAATAACTCCGACAGTCCTTCTAAATCCCGATATCCTGATGGGATATCAAGCAATTCAAGGTTCAGCATGGTGATCACTTCACCCGGCAAGTCAGTAATCCACTCAACCGGTAACTTTGATAAGGCAGTTTCTTTAAATGGCGTCAAACTTGAGCAGGTTTCACTAATGGTATAGGTAGAGAACTCTGTATGCCGTTCCCAGCGCAGTTTAAATAAAGGAAAATCACCAATATAAAAACTGACGTCCTCATTGGGTCTATTGACGCCGTAACGTTCACAAAGTGCCCTGATAGCGTCAAGCTCTTTATTACAATCATCCGACAGTAAAGCCACATGCGTGACACGCAATGGGGCGCTCATCATTTGATAAGGTCGTGCATGTACCTCATTATTGAGGATAATTCGTTGCGGATGGTTTTTTAGGTTTGAAGCATTCATAGGCTAAATGTACCAGCGTCTTTATTAAGAATACAGTCTAAATATTAAGACTTAACTTTTATTAACTTCAACAGTGATTTTCAGAAATCAACTGCGGAAATCTCTCATCAGAAAATACCTGCTAAAAATATCGAGCTAGCTCTAACAGTAGGTAATCGTCGCGACTAAATGATGCGAGTACATCATTGTTATCTATATTAAAAAACATCTGAGCTTCAATGGTGCCTTTCCAGTTATCACCCACTCGACGGCTGCCTTCGATTTTGAAAGATCGACTTTGCTTTTCGGTATCGATAACCAAACCAATGAGCATGTCAGAACTTTGGGCATCGTTAAATGCAAGGCGAGCACCAACCAATAGATCTCGATCAAATACGCCAGGTTCGGAAAGGCTGCGATTATCATAGGAGTATTCAATCAATGTACCGACATCAATATCACTATTGAGCACTCTGTAGAAGGTGTACTCAAATCCAGCCGTGCTTGCCTCAAAAGAATCGCCGCTTGTTTCACGATGAATCAATTCCAGCTTCCAAGTCCAGTCTTCGATAATTACCTGCAAATCCAATCCAAGCTGAGTCATTTGATTGTAGATCGGAATCAGAACAGCTTGCCCATTACTATTCAAAGCCGGACTGAGGATTGGCTCTCGATTCGTGCCCTTAAACCAGGTTAATCCCAAGTCGATATTATCGAAGGTTTGGGAGTAGCGAAAGGCATAGTCGATATGAGACTTTCCATCTGAGGATTGGTATTGAGCTGCATTGGTATCAACTACCAGCGTTGTCCGTGGACGGCCATTAATAGACTGAAATGTGCGCTCACGAAAACCAAACAGCACCAAAAAATCAACCACACCCCAATCCTCATAATGTTTGAATTGGATCATGGGTTGACCTAACTTATCTTCACCATCAATGCCCTCCACCTGGTCCACTTGATTAACCACATCGACTAGGTGCTGCGACTCGGTAACACCCCAAAATAGCGTGTTAACGCCTAATCGGAATTCACTATCACCGTCCAAATGTAGCCAATAAAGTTCTCTCAGGTCGATATGGTTGCGCTCACTATCTTGGCCGTCTGCACGGAGAAACAGTTTTGTACTCCAAAGATTGTCACCATCACTCCAGTAACCTGTCCATTGCGGCTCGAACGACATCGTCAGATTACTGTCCAGTTGCGCTGGGTCACTACTAGTCTGATCAAACAAAAGCGCTTCAGCTGCAACATTGCCAGAGAACTCAACAGCACTCGCCACCACCGAACAAGCAATCAGTAGGCCGCCCAATACGGGGGCAAAAAGAAACTTTCTGATCACGGATTACTCATCCTTAACCTATTTTAAACGTTTTAATGATTGGGCTCGAAAATCACGATCAGTCAATCCAGTTTTGAACTGGTAGTTGTTCCATTCCAGAAGCGTACTTTTACCATTTTGATGATTCACCATATTCATCTTACTAGGCCGCCAGTGCTTGCCGATGTAAAGCTTAAATTCGTTCGACTTAAGTGTTTTCAATAAACTTTTTTTGCGATCGTAAAATTCAACTTTTACAAGTCGATAGGCTTGCGTATCTATCCATGCAATTTGTTTAGTATAGCCTGACTTTTCGTAAGCTGGGATGCGTTCGATAACATAACATGTCCATTCCCCACAGCTTTCATCCCTGAGATATTGATAGTTGTACTTTTCAACTTCCTGGGAGCCTAGATCTTCGAATGAAAAAGTGCTCCCCATGAAAGGGCCTGACTTGTTTCGCGAGTTGATACGTTTTACTTTTTTAAGTGCAGGTAAATAAAGCCATTGGTCATCTGGCTCAAGACCATGAGTATAGGTTAGCATTGCAGTGCCTTTTACATCTGCAGGCTCATCAAATATCGACAAACTTTTATCACCATCATTTTCAACTTCTAATGTTTTGATACGAATAATTCGCGTCGAAGTATCACCTTTTTGGGTTTTTAAAATCATATTCATATTGGCAGTGAAATCGACAAACCCTTCATCGAAAGCCTGAGCTGCTTTGGCTATCTCCAGACCTTTTTCTGACGCAGTTTGTGCTTGCGCCAGTGGCACTAAAAAAAGCATCAATAGCGCAGCCATAGCAAAGGGTGACCCCATGATGTTTCGTGAAATTCTAAAATTAAACATTGCTTTCTTCCTTGCCATCGATGGCCATTAAGAGCGGCGGTAATAATAAAAAATCAGCAATGATTGCAAAGAAAATAGTCACAGCCGTCATCATCGCCATATCTGAATTTAATTGAAAAGCAGAAAAGGTCAAAACAAAAAAACCAGCGATGAGTACTAATGATGTCACCACCAGAGCGAGTCCAACGGTATTAAAAGCATAACGCACCGCATCCTGACTATTGAGGCCTTTTTCACGTCTGGCGCGCAGATATTTGCTCAAAAAATGGACCGTATCATCAACGACTATACCGAGCGTCATCCCAGTCACAATGGATAGTGCGAGCCCAATTTGTCCAACCATCATTCCCCATAACCCAAACGCCAGTGCGGCAGGTACTAGGTTGGGCAATAGGCTAAGCAGCCCGATCTTCACTGAACGTAACGCAAAAACTAATATGAGTGAAATTAACAGCAAGGCAAGGGTGGTGCCAATTAACATGCTCTTGATATTTCGCTCGCCAATATTACTGAACATAATGGTAGGACTAGCACCATCGGTACGCATACTGAGCTGGACATTATTTTTCAGCCATTGCTGCGCTCGGTCTTCTAGTGCCAACACGGTTTTAGTCGTCATGTTATGCAACATGACGGTCATTCGCGTGGCCGACTTGTCGAGGTTGATTTGGTTGGTTAAGTCGAGTCCGTAAGGCAAAGACATTTCATAGAGCAACAGATATTGCGCTGCGAGGTCGCGTTGGCCCGGCAATTTATACCAGAGTGAGTCGTCGCCATGCATACTTTTATTGAGGCGTTTAAATGTATCCGATACCACATTGACGTGAATGACTTCAGCTTGCTGCCGATACCAGATGGCAAATTTTTCGACGTTTTGCTGGAATTTTGAGTTACTCACACCCCCGCTTTCGCCTGAGTCGAGTGAATAGTCGATGAGGTAAAGACCACTCAAATTTTGAGAGGCAAAATCGGCATCGCGCCTGAATTCGATACGATCACTAAAGTACTTCACAAAGTCATCGTTTAATTCATTTTTGGGTACGAAGGATATAATCACCAGACTCATCAGCCCCATGCCAATGAGTAGACGTTTTCTGTTGGTGATAACAAATTCGGCAAATTGCGTCATCATTTTGCTCGATGTGGTTACTTCTACTTTTTGTCGTCCGGGCAAGATCATCATAATCGCAGGCAGAAAGGTAATACTTAAAACGAAGGCGACTAAAACACCCATCGCGACGATATTACCCAAATCGCGAAACGGCGGTGCATCAGAAAAGTTCATACTCATGAATCCGATGGCCGTGGTCACACTGGTCAGAAAAACAGGTTGTAAATTAATCCGAACACTATCAACCATAGCGTCATGCTTATTCTCACCATGGCGCATTGCCACCACATAGTTCATCAAGATATGAACGCTATCTGCGATTGCCATCGTAGGGATAATCATAATTGCCGAAAATGACGGTGGCGTTAAAGCAATGCCAAACCAACCAGCCATGCCCATCGCACCTACAATCGAAAACACAATAATGGCAAAGGTTGTCAATGTGCCGGCAAAACCCTTTACCCAAAAGAATAAAACGACGACAAAAATCAGCAGCATCAGTGGGAACAGAGTCTTCATATCGTACAGACTGGCTTCAGGAAAAGCCTGATTCATCATGATGATGCCTGTTAGCTTCACATCGATACTGGGGAATTTGGCTTCAAACTCAAACTGCAAATCTCTTATGAAATTAACAACTTCAGGGTTTTCTTCTATTGGGTTAACACCAGGCAGTTCGACATTTATATTAATACCAGTGACGTGTGCTGCAGGAGAAATCAGACGATTAACTAACACCGGTTCATTCAACGCAATGGCTTTAATTTTAATTAACGCCTCATCACTTATTTCACCTGGTTCCAATACCAAATCTTCAACGCGTAAATCGTCACCTTCGGAAGACGTATGTTGATAATTCGTCAGTGATTCAACCCGAGATGAATAAGGTGTTTGCCATGCCCGATCAGTTAGCCAGGCAACCGCTTTGAGGGTTTCATTAGTAAAGACATTGCCTGACTCAGGCACCAATAACAGCATAACGTTATCGTTTTTTGAATAGCTGTCCTGGATGTTTTCAAAAGCGAGCAATTGAGGATTATCCTCCCCAAAAAATACTCGATAGTCATTGGTAAAGGTCAAATGCTGCGCACCTGCACCCATCACTCCAACCATGATGAGACTAAGAATCACTGCAAGGATCTTGTGCCGAATAATAAATTCTGCATAACCTTTTGCCATCGTTTCCTTCCTTAAATGTTTCGTTATTCTGGTTTCAAGCTTCTTTGAATCAAGTCAATCTATTTTCAAATTAATTCTAAATACTGAATCAATCCCTAAACACATAGATACAATTTATCCAGACTTAAGGCAACATTCGTAGCATTCAAAGCACCTTCGATAGTAGCGACCAGCGTAAGCGCCAATCGATCAGGGTCAACCATGTCAATAATTTGATTCGACAGCTTTGCTCGCACCATTGATTCGGATATTGCTTAGTACCATTGTTCATAAAATTGAAAAAGACGGCTCCGAAACCCTTCATCAATTAGCGTTATTTCTTGAGCCAAATTAATTAATGGACAACCCAGCTCAATATCCGTAATCGAGAAATCACTGCCTATTTTCCAAAGCAATTCAATAAAACCATCGATTGAGTTTTCTAATAACTGCAAAGATTAATAAAACTTAAATAAAAACGTTCAGCAATAGCTTCAACAACCACAGCATAACCAAGCTCAGTCTTATTCGCAAAGTGATAGTAAAGCGCGCACTTTGTGACATTAACGCGGGCAAGAATATTAGCCTAGCTAGTCGACTGGAAACCCTGATAGTGAATTTCATGATAGGCCAATTGTAAAATTTCACCTTGAGTGCCTAAAACCCGACATCAATTCAGCACCAATAGAAAAAATTAATTGCAATTTAGGCCTTCATTATTCAGATCATACAAACGATATCCTTGTAATACCATCCGGTATGAATGTTAATCATCAACACTAAACTTATCATTTTTATACGCCAAAATCACAATAGGAGATTCATTTGTAAGGCGACTTACCTCGGCCTTACGCTTTTGATAGAGCTAAATACCAACTGAAAAAGCGGGAATGGACAGCACTAAATTCGAAATGTGTACATCAGACACTGTTTATAGTGGCGCAATGGATGCTTCACAACTATTTGCACCGAGCTGGCAAAATGGGTCTGATACCAAGCGAAGTCTGAGAGCTTCAGGAGGGTTACTGGAGTAATATCCGTAATAAAATAATTCTGCTCATGTACCTCTAAAATCTAATTCTGGACGCGATGATTACTAGGATTTCTCCCTTGCTCTGCGAACCCGCAGTTGCAACAAAATAAAAAACTTCCAAAAACTAGTTAATATGCAAACTGGCATGACGCTTGTTATACTTTGTATACTTCATTTGTTTTGTCTAACTGGTGCATGTTAAATCGTGCCTAAAATAATATTGATGAAGAAACGGTGTAATCGGGCTAAAGCTCTGAGTAGTGTGGCTAATGCGTACAAACGGGTTTATAGATTTTTGACTGGATGCTTTTATTCAGACCTTTATTTCCAGTGCCTAATGTCAAAAACTTTAATTCATTGATCAACAGGTAGTAATTATTAGTATGGATCGAGCTGATATTGTTCATGACAACTTCCTGCAGCGCGTCGCCGAACAGGACCTTGACCTTACAACCAGTGATTTATCATTAGCTGAAGCGGGGCTAAGTAAAGAACAGTTGGTTAGCCTATTTTACTCGCAGGCTTTAAGTCGCCAGCTTGATCGCAAGTCACGTAAAATGCAGGCACAAGGTCAAGGTTTTTATACCATTGGTTCGTCTGGCCATGAGGGTAATGCTGCAATTGCGAGCGCTTTTCGGCCTACTGACATGGCTTTCCTGCATTATCGCGATGCGGCATTTCAAATAGCACGTGCAGCACAAGTGCCCGGCCAAACCCCACTTTGGGACATGCTACTCAGCTTCTCAACGGCTATGTCAGATCCTATTTCAGGTGGAAGGCATAAGGTTCTAGGTTCTAAAGCTCTATTCATTCCACCCCAGACTAGCACCATTGCCTCTCATTTACCCAAGGCCGTAGGGACTGCTTATTCGGTGGGAATGGCAAAAAGGATAAAACCTGAACACCAAGCATTAGCTGATGATTCAATCGTGCTTTGCAGTTTTGGAGATGCCTCACTTAATCATGCTTCGTCGCAGGCCGCATTTAACACAACTAGCTGGAATGCGTTCCAAGGGGTTCCACTGCCACTGGTTTTCGTTTGCGAAGACAACGGCATTGGTATATCCGTTAAAACGCCTGTCGGCTGGGTTGAAGCCACTATGTCAAATCGCCCCGGTTTGAAGTATTTCAAATGCAATGGGCTGGATATTATAGACACCTATGCCACCGCCAAAAAAGTCGCTGACTGGGTCAGGAAAACTCGCCAACCTGCTTTTTTACATATGTCTTGTGTGCGTTTATATGGTCACGCTGGGCCAGATGTACAAACCAGTTATTTATCCAGTGAGCAGATTGAAACCACTGAAGCACAGGACCCTTTACTGTATAGCGCAAAGATTTTAATCGATTCCGCCGGTTTGAGTGCTGCCGAAGTTATATCAATTTATAACAGTATCGGTGAGCGTGTTGCACGTGCCGCAGAACAAGTTATAAAATTACCTCGCCTACAAACAGCCGATCAAGTGATGGCCAGTATTGTGCCACCTAAACGACACTGCGAAACAGTCGTGCCCACGCCCAAACAACAAAGACAGCTAACCTTTGGAACGGCAGACACTTCAGCACTCAACAAACCACAACACATGGCGAAAATGATTAACTTCGCGTTGACCGATTTGATGATGGATCACAAAGAAGTCGTGCTAGCCGGTGAAGATGTGGGCCGTAAAGGTGGCGTTTATGGCATTACCCAGCACTTACAAAAACGCTTTGGCATTATCAGGGTCAGTGACACGTTACTTGATGAACAATCAATTCTAGGGCTGGCCATTGGCATGGCACATAACGGCTTTATACCGATTGCAGAAATTCAGTTTTTGGCTTATTTACACAATGCTGAGGATCAATTACGAGGTGAGGCTGCGACTCTGCCCTTTTTTTCCAATGGTCAATTTTGTAACCCAATGGTAATTCGCGTCGCTGGGTTAGGATATCAGCGTGGCTTTGGCGGCCATTTTCACAATGACAATTCTCTGGCCGTATTACGCGATATTCCAGGCATCGTTATCGCCTGCCCATCGAATGGCCATGACGCGGTATTAATGCTGAGAGAGTCTTTACGCCTCGCTCGGGAGGAGCAGCGGGTGGTGGTTTTTGTAGAACCGATTGCCTTGTATATGACGCGAGATTTACATCAACCCGACGACGGTTTGTGGACTCATCCATATCCGCTTGTCGGCAGTGAACCTACTCTCACTGTTGATACGGTCGGAGTCCGAGGTGATGGGACAGATTTAGCCATTGTGAGTTATGCGAATGGTTTTTACCTGTCGGCACAAGCCGAAAAAATACTTCGCGAAACGCATGGCATTGCTTGCCGAATAATCGATATTCGATGGATTGCGCCCTTACCAGAAATGGCCATTATCAATGCCACGGCTGACTGTATGCATGTTTTGATTGTGGATGAGTGCCGCAGCACCGGATCACAAAGTGAAGCACTCATGACATTATTCGCCGAAAAATCGAACCAGTCTCCTGCTCGCCTAGCGGCAAAAGACTCCTTTATTGCAACTGGCCCTGCTTATGGCATAACCATGCCAAGTCGGGATGACATTGTTAATGCCGCTCTATCATTAGTTAAAACTCAGGTTGAGGCGTAACCAATGAAACGACAGTCAGTATTGGTTATCTGCCCCGGACGCGGCACCTATAACCGTCAAGAGTTAGGCTATCTGGCAAAAAATCATCAGGGGCAACAGCTGATGCTGTCTGAATTTGATGCGCGTCGCGAGGCACTGGGACAGCCATCTCTGACTGAACTGGATAGCGCTGACACCTATTCGACGAGCCGTTTAACCCGAGGCGATAATGCGTCTGCGCTGATCTATGCCTGTGCCTATGCGGACTTCTTATCGATCAATCGCAATAAATTTGACATTGTTGGCGTGGCTGGTAATTCGATGGGCTGGTATATAGCTCTCGCCTGCGCTGGTGCACTCAAGGCTGATCACGGATTTGAAGTGGTCAACACCATGGGCACGCTGATGCAGGATGCACTCATTGGCGGTCAGCTTTTATATCCCTATGTCGATGAAAACTGGATCGAGATTCCCCATAAGCATGATGAATTAATCGCATTGACCCATCGTATTGCCGATTTGTATTTATCAATTCAGCTCGGTGGTATGATTGTATTTGCGGGCACGGAGTCAGCGCTCAAGACTTGTGAGCAAGCCCTCGAACCGATACAGGATCGATTCCCAATGCGTCTGCATAATCACGCGGCATTCCATTCACCACTTCAACAATCTATTTCTGTCATTGCTAAAGAGCAATTAAAACCCGATTTATTTCAACAGCCGACTTTACCGCTGATCGATGGTCGTGGACATGTCTGGCAACCACAGGCGTCTAATCAAGCGGATCTGTGGGATTACACGCTCGAACATCAGGTGGTAACGCCTTTTGATTTTCAGGCGTCGGTGAGATCGAGCCTGCATGAGTTTGCACCCGACAACATCATCGTTCTCGGCCCAGGCCAAACTCTCGGTGGTGCTATCGCACAATGCTTGATTGCAGAAAACTGGCAAGGCATTCGCAGTAAACAAGACTTTATCGACCGACAGACAGAGCAACCGTTTTTACTGTCGATGGGAATTGATGAGCAACGTGCTCTCGTCATTTAAAGTTTTGTTGAAATGTTTTCACATTAAATCTGTGCTAAAAACTTCAGTTAGTTAACCAGACCCCTGTCAACGGGTCCGTGTATTTGGCTGCTTTTATAGGTACACTAAAAAGCCATTTTGTCACTAGAACTGCCATGCCTTTTATCAGCGTCAGCGATATTCAAATTTATTACGAAATTTCAGGAAAGGGACCACGCTTATTATACATCTCTGGCACTGGAGCAGACCTGCGCAACAAACCCAATATTTTCGATTCTCCACTGGCAGATCATTTTGAAATTCTTGCCTTCGACCAACGAGGTCTCGGACAAACTGATCGCCCAGACATCCGTTACAGCATGGAAGACTATGCCAATGATGCTGCTGGGTTATTGAAGGCTATCGGCTGGGGTTGTTGCCATGTGATGGGCATTTCGTTTGGTGGCATGGTGGCACAAGAATTCGCTCTGCGTCATTCTGATTGCATCGACCGTGTGGTGCTCAGTTGCACCAGCAGTGGTGGTGCTGGTGGGCATTCTTACCCCTTCCATGAAATGCCAACCTTGCCTGAAGATGAAACGAATTCCCTATCTACCATGATCAACGATAACCGCCACGATGTGCATTGGCAGCAACAACAACCCGAACAATATCAGGCGATTTTAGACCTAAACAATAGTCGCAATGCCGGCATTGGAGAACCCAATAGAGAAACCGGCGCGAAACGTCAACTTGAGGCTCGTATTAATCACGATACTTTTAGTCGTTTACCCCAACTTAAACTACCTGTTTTTATTGTTGGAGGCGCCTACGACGGAATAGCCCCACCCGTAAATCTTGAAGCAATCAATAACCAAATTGAACAATCAGAATTACAGTTTTTTGAGGGTGGGCACGATTTTTATGATCACGATCCAGTCGCATATCAGCGCATTTCCGAGTTTCTTCTGAGTAAGCTAGGTGATCAATAAATATCAATCAACGTGAGTGGGTATACCCAGTTTTACAGATTATGAACCCTGCACTGTGGCTAATGGTTGCGGGGTCAGTCTATTCGTTCGATAATCTGTGGCAATGGCAGCCAAAGCTTCTTCATTAATCTCGACCCCTTGACCTAGACGATCAGAATGTATGGTTTGTCCACCTTTCAGGGTAAATCCACTTGAACCAATGCGTTCAACGTTCGAGATGTATTCTGGATAAATCTCTGCTTTTTTTGCATCGCGGCAGCCGCCACCGTCATTGAGTTCCAACAATGGGAGATACTGCAACGCCTTTGTCATGCGCCAACGCCGCTATTTCGAGCATATCAATAATTCCACCCACTCCTGCAATATCTGGATTCAAGATATCTGCTGCACCAGCCGCAAGGAGTGTTTTAAAATGTGGCACACCACATTGCTTTTCTCCAGTCATAATCCTTTTTTATCGCGACCAGCGCCTGAATATATTTTCCATCTACTGGTTCTTCAAACCAGTAAGGTTTAAATGATGCAATTGTGGCTTTAAGTACAAGGGACTGCTGAATATCCTTTGGTGCACCCAAATCAAGCATAAGGTCAATTTCATCACCAAAAGTAGCGTCAAGCTGAGCCTCACAATCAGAGACCTCTTTAATCGAACTAAATTGTACAGTATGGATTTTGATCGCTCGAAAACCCTGTACTAGCAATACATGCATTCGGTCTACAAAGTGACTGATAGTGGGATTTGTAAATACTATCGATGCCTATCGTATTCAATATTAAATTAATACGATTTGATGTATATATTTTGTTTGGTTTTTAATCACGCAGAAACAAATCTGAATTAGCTTTCTCATTGTAGCTCCCAATGCTTTCAACTTAGTTTTTTCCCGCATGGGTGAGCCTGATCTTATGTTCTTTGATATCAAAATTATAAGTGCCAGCAAATACGGCACATTGCTGACACTATGGAAAGTCTTAGCATGCATTTATAGGGACTGAGTTATGGTGAATTGGAATGTACGAATTTAGGTTAACGTAATCAACTTCATGTGATGCCAAGGTCTCGACGTGAAGCCAGTAGCTCTGTTTCTCGATAGCCCCAAGCATGTTGACATACCTAGAACTTTAATGATTTAAGGTAAGTCGAGTGAGGAATACGATCATCCTGAACTTCTTCCACTGCCTGTAAAAATGACCCCAACTTTCCACAGCGCTGATACAGCGAAGAAGTCCCTAGGGGATAAAATCCGCATTTTCCAATTGTGGGTAGATGCGCTTCTATAACGGATAATGTTCTTCCGATAGGAATTTCTCCATGCATTTGTTTCATTTGTCCGCAATATAGTCTAATGGGGTGGTGGTATTCATCATCCGATGATTTTCCATTTTAGCCTGTAAAGACAGAAAATATAAAAGGTCGACGATATACCTACAGCGGCAGCAAAGAAAGATTTTAAGATGAACGAAGTTTGACCGTTACTCTTATAAAAGGAACACACATGTCTTCTATGCTATTGAGTTGTTTTAACTTAACGGTCGTTTTCAGTACTCGATCATGAACGGCTTGGTTGATTATTTCAGGCTCATTTCATATTAGAATTACATACCTCGTTCAGGCTCATCTTGTATTGGAGAAGACTCCCACTTGCCCAACGAGTTAAACCTGAAGTAACATGCACCAGTATAAAGTTAATCGGTTTGCTACTGACTATGAACTGCAAGGTGATTTTGAACTGCGCGATCAAGTTAATATTAATCAATATTTAATCTTAAAATGTGTTTTTTATTTAAAAAATTGTTATTTATTAATTATTTTCATCATAACTAAAAAGGTATATTTCTATGGATATTAAATTAAGCACTCGTAATTTACTGGTTGCTACGCTTTTAACTGTGGCAGGTAGTGCTATTGCGGCTGACCCGTCTAGCTGTAGAATAATCAATTTATCAGATGTGGGTTGGACTGATATTACAGCGACAACTGCGGCTACTGGTCTTGTCCTGAAAGGCTTAGGCTATAGCCCCAAAGTAAATGTATTGTCTGTTCCCGTTACTTATAAAAGTATGGAAACTGGCGACATTGACGTATTCCTCGGTAACTGGATGCCTACTATGGAAGGAGACCTGGCGGCTTATCGCGATGCGGGTACTGTTGAGGTTATTCAACCTGCCAATTTATTGGGCGCTAAATATACGCTGGCCGTTAACAAGAAGGCATCAGATGCTGGCCTAAAGACTTTTGCAGATATCGCAAAATTTAAAGATCAACTAGATGGCGAGATTTACGGTATTGAGCCTGGTAATGACGGCAACCGTATCATTCTCGATATGATTAATGAAAATGCATTTGGTCTTGAGGGTTTTAAGGTTATTGAGAGCTCTGAGCAAGGTATGTTATCGCAGGTATCTCGAGCAGAAAAACGTGACAAAATGGTTGTTTTTCTTGGTTGGGCGCCTCATCCGATGAATGCCAATTTTGAGCTGACTTATCTCGCTGGCGGTGATGACTTCTTTGGTCCTGATTTTGGTGGCGCGAATGTGTTTACCAATACTCGAAAAAACTTCTCTTCTGACTGCCCGAATATCGGTAAGCTACTGACCAACCTTCAGTTTTCATTACCGATGGAGAATGAAATCATGGGCGCTATTTTAGATGATAATCAAGAGCCCGACGATGCAGCCAAAAAATGGTTAAAAGCAAACATGAATGTACTTGATTCGTGGTTAGCAGGTGTCACTACATTAAGTGGTGACAATGGACTTGCGGCTGTTAAAGCAAGTTTAAAATAACCTTTTCAAAACTGGCAACAATAAGGGCTAGCGTATTCGTTAGCCCTTTCTCTCCCCCTCAACTCAATATCACAATCGAACAGGTTCAATATTATGGACTGGATTGAAAACAACAAAATTCCTGTCGGCCGCTGGCTTGCAGACTTTATCGACTTTCTTAATGATTATCTGTATTGGTTTTTTGATGCCTTTACGGTCTCATTAGAAGCATTATTTGAATGGACATCTTGGGCTTTAGTTTCGACTCCAGCACTTGCCATTATCGTAATAATTTCAGGTGGTGCTTATTGGTTGCATCGCTCCTGGAAAATTTCACTATTCATCGTCTTATCGTTGTTATTTATCGTCAATCTTGGTTATTGGAAAGATACGATGGAGACCCTTTCACTCGTTATCTGGGCGACACTATTATGTGTTTTTCTTGGGGTACCTATTGGGATTGCAGCGGCCCATCGACCTAAGCTTTGGGTTTCTATTCGCCCAATACTAGATATGATGCAAACAATTCCAACGTTTGTTTACCTAATCCCCGCTTTGACGTTATTTGGTCTTGGCCCTGTACCAGGTCTAGTGGCGACCGTTATTTTTGTTTTACCGGCACCTGTGCGCCTCACTTACTTAGGGATATCAACCACACCTGGGACTTTAATTGAAGCAGCAGAAAGTTTTGGCGCAACCAAAAAACAATTGCTTTGGCTGGTAGAAATCCCCTGGGCCATCCCTAATATAATGGCGGGCTTAACGCAAACTATTATGCTCTCATTATCGATGGTGGTTATCGCGTCAATGGTTGCTGCACCTGGCCTTGGCATTCCCATTCTTCGTGCTATCAATCAGGTGAATCCCGCTAAAGGTTTCGAGGCCGGACTGGCTATTGTAATAGTCGCCATTATTATGGACCGTGTCTGTAAGCTTCCCGAAAAGCGGAGGAAAAAATAGCTATGAGTAACTCCTTTATCAGTGATCAAACCAGTAACAAATCAGACGTTGTCGTGTCCTTTAAGCAAGTTGACATCATCTTTGGAGATGAGCAAGCAAGAGCAACAAAATTACTCGATGAGGGTGGCACACGAGAGTCGATACTAAAGGAAACCGGAGCTGTATTGGGTGTTGCCAATGCCAACATTGATATTCATGAGGGTGAGATATGTGTATTGATGGGTTTATCAGGTTCGGGAAAGTCAACCTTGCTCCGTGCTGTCAACGGCTTAAACAAAGTCACCCGTGGTGAAGTATTAGTTCGCCATAAAGAGGGTCATGTTGATATTGCCAGTTGTGATGCCACGACTTTACGCGAGATGCGTACCAGCCGGATTGCCATGGTCTTTCAGCAATTTGCATTGCTACCCTGGCGCACAGTGGAAGAGAATGTAGGCCTTGGGCTCGAATTAAAAGGTATGGATAAGCAGCAGCGCCAGTCAATTGTCGATGAAAAATTAAAATTGGTCGACCTATCTCAATGGAAGAAAAAATATGCCCATGAACTCTCTGGTGGCATGCAACAACGGGTCGGATTAGCTCGCGCATTTGCGACTGACGCAGACATTTTATTAATGGACGAACCATTCTCCGCATTGGACCCGTTAATTCGAACCTACTTGCAGGACTTTTTGCTAGACCTGCAACGAGATTTGAAGAAAACCATTATTTTTGTCAGCCATGATCTCGACGAGGCATTAAAATTAGGCAATCATATTGCGATAATGGAAGGTGGTCATATCGTTCAATATGGTGAGCCAGAACAAATAGTACTCAATCCAGCGAATGATTATGTCGCTGACTTTGTCGCCCACATGAACCCATTGAATGTATTGCAAGGCAGTTCATTTATGGCGTCGGTCGATAATTTACCTTTTGATGACAACGGTAATTTCGTACTCGACAGCCAAAATCGTTATAAGGTAAAGGTCGATTCTGAAGGCAGGCTCGTTAGTGCTACTGTCGATGGACAGTCAATTGAAATTCTTCACTGTGATGAAACTACAGATTTTGAAAAAATAAAGTCGAACGTCATTTTGTCTGCGCCCATCAACTTAAAAATGCGCTGGAATATTGAGGCTAGATACCACACAGGCGCACCCGTTTTATTAATCGACAGTGGCAAGTTCACCGGCATTATTGGTGACGATGAAATATATCGGGGGATTTTACGCCAGAGCAGTGCTTCGAGAACCTAGCCTTTACTGCTAAGGTGAGAGCCAACCATTAGCAATAAATTCGACTAGTACAACAAACTAAACCTGAAGTAACACAACTAAAGTGATCTCCCACGATAATAGCTGTTTGCTGAAAAGTTGATTTATAACCGGAGATTTTGCCATCCCATCAGTTTCAAATACTACATTAATTTTTCAGAGGTTTGCTTTTATCAAAACCAGCCTCAGTTGTATCACGAATTATTTCACTACCTAAAGTCCAGAGATAATTGCCATACTTTTTGAGTGTAGACTGGCCGTAACAATTATCTATTAGGCTAGCTATAAGGGAAATTGGCTTGGTCACTCATAAGGGTCTCTGTGGTTCACTTGTCAAGATAATCGCCAAGGAAACTAGCTTTACAATTCTCAATCGATTCAATAGTAAATTGGGAGATTTCGTTGCTAACGCCCGATAGAGCTTGGGTATTAACGATCATCACTGATAATGCAAAGCGTTTGTGCATCACAGTACAATGAATGGGCACTAGGTGCAGCCGTTTATTTTGCAGACCTGTAAAACTCTTGGCAACGCGGTTTGAATGAAAATACGAATGGGTTAATGCGACAGTATTGGCCGAAGCTCACTGATTTCAAGCAGGTGATGCCAAGAGTAGTGGCATCTTTGGGATGCCTTATTTAACAATAAACTAAAAAAAGTCTGACTATTAAATATCGGCTAATAAAATGTCAGTAATAGCAGCTTAATTGGTTATGCAATTCAAGGTTGAATCTGTATGGTTTTTCGGTCGAGGAAGCTGCAGACTTAGGATATAGTTAGTAAATATTTAAGAGATGATATCGCCATGCAATTCGATTACATTATCGTTGGTGCTGGTTCAGCTGGATGTATTCTGGCAAACCGTTTAAGTAACGACCCAAATATACAGGTTCTGCTGATCGAAGCGGGACCCGATAATAAAGCCTTGTCTCTGAAAATTCCCGCAGCCATGATGACTAATCTAAAGGGCAGGAAGCACAATTGGGCATTTAAAGGCGAACCTGAACCAGAACTAAATGGCAGGCAAATTATACATGACCGCGGTAAAACACTGGGGGGGTCATCGTCAATTAATGGCATGGTGTTTATTCGTGGTCACGAGATGGACTTTGAGGGCTGGCAGGCATCTGGTTGCGAAGGCTGGGGCTATGCCGATGTTTTACCCTACTTCTTACGACTGGAAAACTATAGTGGTGGTGCTAGTGAATTTCGTAGTGACTCTGGTCCTATGAAAGTTACCCGACCCATTCCCGAAAACCCTATTTCTTTGGCTTTTTTGAAAGCAGGCACCGAGGCCGGACACCCACAGACTGATGATATTTGCGGCTATCGTCAGGAAGGTTTTGGCACCCTTGATCAAACAATTCATGAGGGTGCACGTTGGAGCTCCGCGAAGGGCTATTTAGACCCTGTACGAAGCCGTTCCAACTTAACAATTGAAACTGGCGCATTAGTACAACGAGTTTTGATTGAAGAGAAGGTGGCAACCGGGGTGCAATTCACCAATCGTCAAGGTAAACAGATCAACGCTTTGGCTCGCAAAGAGGTTATTTTGTCTGCAGGTGCTGTGGGTAGTCCACAAATCCTAATGCTGTCTGGCATTGGACCAGAGGATCATTTAAAGAATATTGGTATTCCACTTGTCTCGCATCTCCCTGGCGTTGGGCAAAATCTCAATGAGCATCCTGATTTCGTTTTAAAATATAAGTGTCTGCAACCCGTATCGATATGGCCTAAAACTAAACCATTGGCCAAGCTAGCCGCAGGATTGCAGTGGTTAATGACTAAAAGAGGAGTCTGCGCATCCAATCATTTTGATGTCGTAGGTTGTATTCGATCCAACCCCAGCGTTAAGTACCCAGATTTACAATATACCATCATGCCAATTGCCGTAAATGACGACACTTGGGCACCCCTCCCAGAACATGCCTTTCAAGTTCATGTTGGACTTATGCAGTCTTTCAGTCGAGGACAAATTGAATTACGCGATGCTAATCCTGCAACGCCTCCAAAAATTTTAGTGAATTATCTTCATGACAAACGTGATCGGGAAGCCATGCGTTCAGGTATTCGTCAAATGAGAGAGCTTGTCAATCAGCCTGCATTTAAGTTGTTACGCGGGGCAGAAATTTTCCCTGGTGATGCGGCCCAAAGTGACGCTGAGCTAGACGAACATATGAACACACATACAACTACACAATGGCATTTGTCATGCACTGCGCGCATGGGACCAGAAACCGATCCGGGTGCAGTGGTTGATACTAGCGGTCGCGTGCATGGTATTGGGGCTTTGCGGGTTGTGGATGCGTCCATTATGCCAAGAGTCACTAACGGTAATACCAACAGCCCAACGCTGATGATTGCAGAGAAACTGAGTGATGCCATTCTCGGTATTCCAGCGTTGCCTCGCATCGAATCAGAGGTGTGGAAGAACCCGAAGTTTGGTACTAATCAGATGAAATGATTAATCCAAGTCAATCATTTCATACTGAGATTGTGAGAATCAGTGCGGTTCGATTTACGATAGCCTTCACTTCTAACGGCGGGGCTTACATAGACTGCATTCTGTTCAAATTGGTCAACTATTGTTGTTTGTTACGTTCAACCTGACGATGCTTTTGAATGAAGACTAATAGCCCATCGTGTCAGGTTTACATTCACGCGTATTACAAATCCAAGAGCCTAGTAACCTTAACTTGAATGTGGGACCAGTTAGGTGAGGTTTAATTCAGCTGGGGACTGGATTGAAAAGTCATTATTGATGTAAAAAAAACAGGCAATTTTATACTACAGATTTATTTAAATCTAAATATAGATACGCTCTTGACTATGAGATCAATATTAGCAAAGTGTTGGTTAATAATAATCAATTGAGAAAAATTTGATTCTCAAAACCAAGCATAGATAAAAACTTTACTCGATTAGCCAACGCATATTTTTAAGCGTCAGCCTCTTCAGGTATTGCACAATACCTGAGCAATTTTTTGCGCGATAGAATAAACTAATTGCATGATTAAAATTGAAAATGAAATATGTTTAAAAAGGATGAAAAATGACTAAACGTGTTGCCATTATTGGTGCTGGCCCAAGCGGACTCGCCCAATTGCGAGCCTTTCAATCGGCCCAAGAAAAGGGTGCTGAAATTCCAGATATTGTTTGTTTTGAGAAGCAATCAGACTGGGGCGGATTATGGAACTACTCTTGGCGAACCGGACTTGATGAATATGGTGAGCCAGTTCATGGCAGCATGTATCGCTACCTTTGGTCTAATGGTCCAAAAGAAGGACTGGAGTTTGCTGATTATTCTTTCGAGGAACATTTTGGTCGAGCAATTCCATCCTACCCACCAAGGGCAGTGCTATATGACTATATTATTGGTCGTGTAGAAAAAGCAAACGTACGCCAATGGATTCGATTTAACTCACCAGTCCGCCACGTTAGCTATAACCAACATAACGGCATGTTTCAAGTCACTGTAAAAGACAATTTAAAGGATAGTGAGTACACCGAAACATTCGATCACGTTATTGTTGCCAGTGGCCATTTCTCTACACCAAACGTACCCTACTTTACTGGCTTTGATTCATTCAAAGGCCGAATTCTTCATGCCCATGACTTTCGCGATGCAATGGAATTCAAAGACAAAGATTTGCTATTAATTGGTACTTCTTATTCCGCTGAAGACATTGGATCTCAATGTTGGAAGTACGGTGCTAAGTCTATTACTGTCTCACACCGTACAGCCCCCATGGGGCATAAATGGCCTGATAATTGGGAAGAACTTCCATTACTAGTCAAAGTAGAAGGTAATACGGCTACCTTCAAAGATGGCTCAAAACGAGATGTCGACACCATTATTTTGTGTACTGGCTATAATCATCATTTTCCATTTATTGATGAAGAATTAAGACTCAAAACTAATAATCGCCTATATCCAGTTAATTTGTATAACGGCGTTGTCTGGGAGCACAACCCAAAGCTCATGTATTTAGGTATGCAAGACCAGTGGTTTACCTTCAACATGTTCGATGCTCAGGCTTGGTATGCCCGAGATGTCATCATGGGCAGAATTGAACTTCCCTCACAACCCGAGATGCATGAAGACATCAATCGAAATCGCGCTGAGGAAGATGCCGGAGGAGATGACTATGCCGCAATCAAATTTCAGGGCAAATACACCATGGATTTAATGGCACAAACTGACTATCCCGATTTTGACACGGCTGGTGCAATCCAAGCTTTCCTTGAGTGGAAAGCACACAAAAAGGAAAACATCATGACATTCCGAGATCATGGCTATAAATCAGCTTTAACAGGCACAATGGCACCCAAGCACCACACACCCTGGACCGATGCGCTGGATGATTCATTGGAATGCTATCTGGATATTAAAAGCTAGATCAGTAAAGATTTAGATTTGATTGACACTCAGTCAATCAAACGCTTTTTTATTTAGAGCCTCTAGATGCTTGTGACTCTTCAATGTCATTAGCGGCATAACTACGCTTCCATTCTCCTCTCCTAAAAGACATACGACCGCCATGGATGGCAGAAGTGTCGTTTGTGCAGGAGCACACAAACGCCCCGTTCATCTGAACATCGTCACTCCTGCGCATCCATGCGTCCGTGACATACCGTTCATCCTGAACATAAAAAAGGCCGCGTTATTGGCGGCCTTTTTATTTCGAAATGACAGAACTAAATTATTACTCAGGTACATCAACACCATTAAGTCGACAGGCTTGCTGCAGAGTGTTATGTAGTAGGCAAGCAATTGTCATCGGACCAACGCCACCCGGTACAGGGGTAATTGCACCTGCAACCAGACTAGCTGAGCTGAATTCTACATCACCAACTAACTTAGTTGAACCATCCGCATTCTGGATGCGGTTGATGCCGACATCAATCACAGTTGCGCCTGGCTTAATCCAGTCACCTTTTACCATTTCTGGCCGACCGACCGCTGCAACAAGGATATCAGCCTCTCGGCATTCAGCCGCTAAATCTTTGGTACGCGAATGTGCAATGGTCACTGTGCAACTTTCTTGTAATAGCAATGCAGCCATTGGCTTTCCTACAATATTGGAGCGTCCAAGAACGATCGCCTTAAGGCCTGACAGACTGCCTAAGTGATCTTTTAACATCATAATAGATCCTAGTGGCGTACACGGAACGATACCGTCTGCCCCTATTGATAAGCGGCCCACATTTGATAGATGAAAGCCATCAACATCTTTATCAATATTAATAGAATTGATAACCGACTCTTCGTGGATATGTTTAGGTAACGGTAATTGAACTAGGATGCCATGGATTGATGGATCGTTATTGAGCTCTTCAATCAGTTTAAGAACATCTTCCTGACTGGTGTCAGCATCCAATTTATGTTCAACAGATTTCATACCTGCTTCAACTGTTTGCTTACCTTTACTGCGAACATAAACTTGGCTGGCGGGGTCTTCTCCAACCAATACGACCGCTAGGCCCGGTGTTACTGAATGTTTTTGTTTTAAGATACCGACCCTTCGAGCTAACTCGCCCCGAAGATTTGCCGAAAAGGCTTTTCCGTCAATTATGGTAGTCACTACTATTTTGCTCCTAAAATTTAGTCGAATGATTCAATACTACTTTATACGCGTTTTATTTGTGCTTGTTTTTCTCATATACGACGTTTGACATTAAAAACAAGTTTTGAAGAAAAATATCAAAGCATTCAGCTGTTAAAATATGGATACCCTTCAATGGTTAAAATATTTTTGCCTCAATAGCAGAAAATGGCCGCAATCAGATTGCGGCCATTTTAACTTGTGTATTAAAATTGATTAATACGAACCCTAAATAACACCAATAAAGATAATTCTTAAATTACCTTTATCAGCTGAAAATTTACGGGTTTTTAGCGTCTTCAGACTTAACTATTTTTGCCAGTGACTCTTTTCCGCCAAACTCACGAAGTTCTTCAGCTAACCCAGCACTTTCTATACTAGCTTGTTTTACTAAAAACCAAACAACAAAGATAGCACAAGCAATGCTCAAGTAAACCTCAGTACCAACAAACGGGTATGCGGGACCAATTTCTGCAATAGCTCCAGCCCAAGTTTCAATATTTCCAGTAGACATAGTTATTCTCCTAAAATTTTATTCGCCCAAGGTTCTAAGCCCTGGGCACATGATTTAGATACTATAACGTTCTGACGAATTCACGCTCAGCATCAATAATAGCCTGCTCATCATTTATATCCGTCGTGTAAGCACTAATATCAAGACCCATTATTTCAATTTCTGGTGCAACTCGTAACATACCCAATTTCTTTAGTATCGATGCAATAACGAATCCAGGAAGGAAACCAAGCAAACCAAACATTATGATTGCGCCAATAAAGTTACCTAGTGGGTTGATTGCTGCGTAATCAGGGTTTGGTGACGATGGGTAACCCCAAAGCATGAAACCAGCAACAACGACGCCAATGAAACCAGCGTAACCATGGACGGCAACCGCACCAACCGCATCATCGATCTTGAACTTGCGTTCTACCCAGTAATGCATCTTGTAAATGATAGGAACAACTGCAGCAGCAATCAGCATTGCTTGAATTGGATGGTATAGATCATTACCCGCCGAAGCCGCGATAACACCAGCAAGTCCACCCGAGTAAGTCCAGAAAGCATCGCCTTTAGAGACAACATAAGCTGCCATTAAACCACCAGACAATGACATTAGGAAGTTGAGCGTAATACCAGACAATGTAGTAGGTTGTAGGTAAATGTTAGTCGCAGAATAGAATACGCCATCACCCGCTTGAACATCCCACATCGGAATATTACATGCAACATAGAAACCCCAGAAACCCGTATAGATCAAGAACAGACCAACGGTGACTAACCAAGGGTTACGTGGATTGATGTTACGAGGCGTGCCATCGGCAGAGAATTTTCCAATACGAGCGCCAAGCGGAATCAATACACCTAAAGCAAAACCACCCGCGATGGCGTGGATAACGCCTGAAGCGTAAGCATCGTGGTAACCTAACTTTTGAACCATCCATCCATCAGGATGCCATCCCCAAGCTGCATCAATAATCCAGAAGAATGAACCAATCGCAACCGCAAGGATCAGGAAGGCACTGGTTTTGATACGCTCAATAACCGCACCAGAAACAATTGACGCTGCAGTCCAAGAAAACAATAAGAAAGCGGCCCAGAACACACCGTTGATACGTTCCCAACCATTGAGCTCGCCAGCACCCATGTTCACTGCCATCATTTCACTATAAGGAACCGCCCATGGCGCTTCTAGTAAAGGACCAATAATCCAGGGACCGTTGGGGAAAGCAAAATATATCCACCAGCCAAATAAGAAAAATGTCACTGTGACCAAAGGAATGATCATGGTGTTTTTCATTAATGTGTGAATGTGGTTTTTATGGCGGGTAGCACCCACCTCGTACATACAGAATCCGACATGTATCAAAAACATGAACACGACCGTGACCCAATAATAAAACTCGGTAAATATTATCCCGAGCGCCGTTAACTCATTATCCATCCTCTAAACCCCTCAATTATAATTATAATAATGCGCTAGAACTTCTTCCCACCAGCACTGCTAAATTTGGAATTTAACCCAACACAAAATTTACTTAGATGAAATTTTTGTGCACCGGATTAAAATTCCAAAATTGTTATACCCGTATTTCACCTTCTGATCAATAAAAGAAAGGCATTCATTTTGAAAAGTGTCTTTATCTGAAAGATACAACATGGCTAAAATTAATCTAAGACTTAATGCATAAAATTAAAAAGCATTGAGTCATTCAATCGTTGGATTCGCTATTGACTGATAAATCAATGTTGGTAGGAATCGTTACCCAGCCATGGATTTTTATCAAATATAGTTCGACTACCTTTTTCTTAACCTAGGTAAACTTGTTCCAGCTAGGTCAAGTCTCTGCACCCCATTTTATTTATATATTATCAAAGAAAGGCCTGCAGTGATCAATATCGGGCCCAAAGTTTAAGCTGTTTCGATAATCAATATGCTGACCAATTTTGTCTACTTTAGAGTCGATCTAACTCTTAAGGGAAACTGATCAATATCTTGTAACACAGGATTAACATAAACAACTGTTTTATATTCCTTTTATTGTGACTGACCTACCTGTTTTGTTAACAGCAAAAATAGACTGTTAACAACTTTAAACACCTTGTTTACAGGCGGCTTAAAACAGCTGTAGATTAACTTTTAAATAATTGCTTTAATAAGAAATGGTGGATTGACGTGAAAAAAACTAGCATCATAACTTTATCAAATAACACATAAAATTTTATTTAATTCGATGTGATTGGTTTAATGAAACACCTATGAAAGCTAAACTATTAATGCCTAATTCTATCAATTATTACCATAATCAACATAAAGTGTTATTTGATTTGATCTTTTTCATTGACGCCAACGAAGCAAACTAACTGATCAAAAACACCTGTTATGGTGTGTAATATAATTTTGTTAACAGCCGACCCTAATTCTTAAAAATCAGATCGAACCAGCTTAGGCCTAAAAAATGAATGCACCATTATTTGCTTCACCCACTCGAATACTCGAGCCGGGCCTCAACACATTACCACCAGACACAGAAAGATATGTAGCAACTGCTGGTGGCAGTGTGTCATTTGACTTAAATCCTGGTGATGAATTAAAACTGGTCAATCCTGAGGGGTTACAGGTTGCAGAAATCAGTGTTTTTGATGAAATGGGTAAGAGTGACATGCAAACCATTGGCGCCATTGCGAACGGTAAGGCAGAAGGTCTGAAACATATTTTATTAGATAAGAGTCAGCCTAGTGCTCAAAGGCTACTTCAAAGCTTACAATCACGTTCAATTATAATCGACAATGCGACCAGTACTCGCATCTTTGGTGACAACTCTCCAGCGGGTGCTTCAGATACATTCACCGCCAACAAAAAACTTACCTGCATTATTGCGGCACCCGGCGAAGCCATGCTGGCTGATCAACAAAATACAGTCACTGACATTATCATTTTTGTCCATCGCCTATCATCAGCTGAAAAATCAAGGTTAATCAAACTACCCGACCCACTCGCTGACACCAATCATGAAATGCTTGTCAAAGCCCGCACTGCCTACAGCTATACGGTAAAGGCTGGTGAATATATTCAAATCATGGATGTCGAAGGTCGTGAATGCTCTGACTTCCAATGCTTTGATGCAGAGAAACTGGGTAAAGGCCTTGAACGAAATCTAGACGCCACTAACACGCGTTATATTATAGGTGCAGCCTACCCAAAACCTGGGCTCCACTCAAAATTTTATGATCAGGACTTAAGTGCATTACTCGAAGTCATTCAAGACACCTGTGGTAGACACGATAGCTTTGGCAATGCTTGTACCGCAAAATACTATGATGATGCTGGGTATCCAGGTCATGTCAATTGTTCCGAAAACTTCAATCGGGCACTCCAAACCCATGGCATAGAACCCCGAACTGGCTGGATGGCAATAAACCTTTTTTATAACACTACGATTGACGATAACAATCAAATGTATTTTGACGAACCCTGGTCTCGACCGGGTGACTACATCTTAATGAAAGCACTTAAGGACTTGGTATGCGTAACGTCTGCATGCCCCTGTGACATTGATGCAGCCAATGGTTGGAACCCAACCGATATTCAACTACGGATTTATCCGGCAACTAACTCTTTTAACAAAGCGACGGCCTTTCGAATGACTACTCATGCTGATACAAAATTGACCCGTGAAACAGGATTTCATAAGCGAACTTCCGAGCACACACGCAACTTTACTGAATACGAAGGCTACTGGTTAGCAAACAGCTATACCCAATATGGTGTGTTGGATGAATATTGGGCCTGTCGTGAGCGTGCCGCTGTTATCGACTTGTCAGCACTGCGTAAATATGAAGTAACCGGACCAGACGCCGAACTACTAATGCAAACCTGTGTCACGCGCGATATTCGCAGGCTGTCACCGGGTCAAGTCGTATACACCGCAATGTGCTACGAAAATGGTGGTATGATCGATGACGGTACGGTATTCAGACTGGGCCAAAACAATTTCCGTTGGATAGGCGGCAGCGACGAAAGCGGCATCTGGCTCCGCGAGCAAGCAGAAAAGCTAGGACTGAAAGCCTGGGTCAGAAACTCAACCGATCAACTACACAACCTTCAAATTCAAGGTCCAAAGTGCCGTGATATTTTAAGAAAAATAATCTGGACTCGTCCCGATCAAGCCAATATTGATGAACTTGGATGGTTTCGCTTTTCAATTGCGCGTATCAGTAATGAAGAAGGCATTCCGATTCTTGTTTCACGCACTGGATACACTGGCGAGCTTGGGTTTGAGATCTTCTGTCATCCTAAAGATGGTGCCAACGTATGGGATGCTGTTTGGGAAGCGGGTAAAGCCTATAAACTTGCACCACTTGGTTTAGAAGCACTCGATATGCTTCGTGTTGAAGCCGGTTTGATTTTTGCTGGATATGAGTTCAGTGACCAAACCGATCCATATGAAGCAGGCATTTCATTTACCGTGCCATTGAAGTCAAAAGAAGATGATTTCATCGGTCGTGACGCACTGGTCAAACGCAAAGAAAACCCACAGCGAGTTCTGGTCGGGCTTGAAATGGCAGGTGATGAAATGGCCTTAAACGGCGACTGCGTTAACATCGGTCGCAATCAAGTTGGGGAAATAACAAGTTCAGTTAAATCACCTATCTTGCGTAAAAACTTTGCGCTTGCTCGCGTATCACTTGAATACAGTCAGGTTGGAACTGAACTTGAAGTTGGAAAACTCGATGGCAAACAAAAGCGACTACCAGCCAAGGTAGTGCCATTTCCATTCTATGACCCAACCAAATCTCGAGTAAGAGATGTGCCAATGCCTGACTAATCAAAAAAACCAGAAAAAAACGGCGCTATTCAGCGCCGTTTTAATCTAACCTTTCAGACCTTTTTTAGCGAACAATCACACAGTTGGCCTCAGCAATGTCCAAGATTTTTCTCGATACACTGCCCATTGCCAGGCCCTTCATCTTTCCTAGTCCTCGCGTACCGAGAACAATCGTATCGATATTCCTACGCTTAGCAAAGCCAACCACACTAGAGGCTGGGTCACCGCTACCGATGGCTGTTTGAATCTTAATAGCACCTTCTTTTTTCGCCAGCGCCGAAGCTTCACTCAATATAGTAGTGGCGACCTGTCGCAAAATATCCTCACGCGTATGGTTGAACTCTTCTAGTTCAGGCGCTTCCTTTAAAACCGCAGGGAGCTGCATATCCCTAATGACATGTAAAATTAGTAATTCTGCGTCATGAATAGAAGCCAGATAAGCCGCCATCATCACAGCCCGATTAGATACGTCTGAGGCATCAGCTCCCACAAGAATTTTTTTAATCATTACATTTAATCACTAACTAATGTTCTAAAAGATTTTAACCCTATCACACGCCCAGTAGACTAAGCTGAGCACACCCTTTACTTCAATAATTCGCACGGGATTATATTGGCATTTTAACCAAATATCTATTTTATTAAGGGATGGTAATAATTGCTAACAAAAAACTTTAGGGCCACACAAATGCTGGCAAAAATGAGGGTGGTGCTAATGAATCGGATATATTGATTTCTCGCCAATTATTTTCATCAATCATCTGAATTTTTGGCCCTGCATGCTTTACATAATCACGCCCTTCTAAAACACGAACAGCCTGATCGAGTGAGATTTTACCTTGCATAACCGGCGCATCAGTAGGTGCAGCTAAAATGCGTCCACGACGAATACCGCGATAGACCGCTGGCGTAAAATAAGTGGAAACAATTTTAATATTATTTTCAAGGTGTCTGTTTCGTAAAGTGCTAATTGCAGCTTCCGCCATTAATGCATTCCCTACAATATAGTCAACATCAGGATGAGATTCCAATACTTCCTGTACGAGTGTGCGCTGAATTTCCTTCCCAGTATCGCCCCATTTAGTCACTACAACATCTACTGCACTGTCAGCTAAACCACTTTTAAAGCCTGACTCAATGAAGCCAACCCAACCAGCACCTTTAGGCCCAGGAAACCAAGCCACTTTTACTGGTGTTGATCCTGATGGGTGCCGATTAGCGAGAAACTCGCCTGCGGAATACCCCATTGAGACCCAAGAAACACCCGACTTGGCAGTAATACCTAAATTATCAATATCATTCACTGTGGCCAAAACTGGCATTTTTTTGGAAATCTCAAGGATCGTTTCGTTAAGGCCGCGAAAAGAAACTGGCCCCACGATTAGAGCGTCTGCTCGATCAGCAGTGCATTGCTCTATCTGCTGTCGCTGTCGCTCCAAATGGGGATATCCGCCGGCTTCCACCAACGTAAACGAAATCCCAAGTCGCTTTGCCGCTTGAACCATGCCGAAATTAACATTAAGCCAATAAGCATCTTTTAAGTGTGGGTAAGCTATACATAAATGCCATTTTCGGCTGGCCACTTCTGTCGGCTCATAATCGATAAAGTGACTTTCACTCGAATAATCAAAAGGTATGGACCAGGTTTCAAGCCGCCAGGTTTCGGCTCGAACCGAGCTAACCATTACAAGCATCATTAGAACAGGGACAATCAATAGCTGCGAAAAAGATAATCTATACAATTGGTTACGGCCAGACAAATACTAAAGTGATTTATTATTGTACGCTTGCATTTTTCAACTGCAAGGCGCAGCATTTTGTTATGCGAAAACTTGGAATTGCAGCAAAATTATATTTAGCTTTCGGCAGCATTTTCTTGCTGGCAGTTGCTGCGTCTTCTGTTGGACTGCAGGGTTTTCTGCGTATATCTGAATCACAAAACTCTGTTATTGATGAAGCAATCCCCGGATTGCGAAAGGCCCACAAACTATCGGCAATCAACGCATCAATCAGTTCAGCCGCGAATCAACTAATCAAGGCTAGTAGTGATCCAGAACGTGAAAGAATCAGTTCAGATCTATTCATGCAGGTTGTTCTAGTCAAATCGTTACTCGACGATTTCCAGCAAAAAGCATTTGCAGTTGGATCATTACAAGCGCTCCGATTAACCATTAACAAAATCGAAACTAAGCTACACCAGCAAGACGAACTAGTACGCCAAAGAATTCAACAACAAGCGCGCTTTAATCTATTGGCCAGTAGGTTAATTGCATCCACCGACGAACTCAATGAGCTTGCCGACTCGCTAGTTGCGAATGCAGCGGCCACCAGCACGGCCATTACATCTAACCTTTACGATCTGGTTCAGAACGATGCTAGCAAACAACAGCTTTATCGTGTTTTTGACCGTTTAGTAGAAGTCGATCTTGATGCAATGGAGAGGATGTATGAACTTCGTTTGCGTAGTGCCAATTTGAACGGTCTGTTTAACCGAGTCACCAAAGAGTCGGACTTACCGGAACTGAATGCTTTGCGTCAACGAACTACTGAAACACTTAATATTTTAAAACGCCGTGTTAACGAAATTAACGATCCCAAAAGACGTCAAAAAGCAAAAGAGTTATTGAGTTTAATGTTACTTGATAGCATTCCTGATGATGCTAATGGGATATTTGATACGCGAGTTTCACTGATGGAAATACGGGTGGCTCTTGCCCAGGTTTCTGTAGAAACTGCCGAGGCCTCACAAGCATTAAATGGTATTGTGAATGAACTCAATACGCGAGGTGGCGCACTCATCAATCAAGTGTCAACCACCGCAAAAGAGTCACTCGATACCAGCCGTAGTTGGTTTGGATTTATTTCCGTTATCCTTTTATTAGTCGCTGCCGCAATTTTGTGGTGGTTTATCAAACGCAACGTTATTCGACGATTGTTGTCACTTGAATCAGCGACTCGGTCTATCACTGACGGTAACTATAATGTCAACATTATAGTCGAGGGTCACGACGAACTGACCGACATGGGCAAAGCGTTGCAAGGCTTTCGTAATAATGCAATCGAAAAACACAAGCTTGACCAAGAACTGCGAGAGCATAAAGATCACCTCGAGGAACTCGTCGAAGAACGCTCAGAACAACTTCGAGAAACCAACGAAATGCTTTTAAAAGAAGCACAAAATCATGCATTGGCTCGTGAAAAAGCAGAACAAGCTAACCAAGCCAAAACAGCATTCCTTGCAACCATGAGTCACGAACTTCGCACACCTTTAAGCGGTGCACTTGGTACATTAAGATTATTGTCTGATACGCCTCTTAAAAAGCATCAATCGGACTATATACATATTATTAACTCGGCGAATACAACACTGCTAGATATTGTGAATGATATTTTAGGTTATTCACAACTAGAGACAGGTAAGCTCAAAATTTCGAACCGTCCTTTTGAACTATCCGAGTTACTTGATAATGTCATTGGCCTAATGAATGTGTCAGTGCGGGAAAAGCATAATAGTTTGCAGCTCGTGATGAAAAACTCTTTATCGCACTGGCTAACGGGGGATTCGGGTAAATTACATCAAATATTGATTAACCTTATCGGCAATGCCAACAAATTCACAGATAAAGGATCAATCACTTTGCAGGTTAGCAGCCATCTAAACGAGTCACAAAACACGGTACTAATTCACTTTTTGGTTGAAGATAGCGGCATAGGTATCGCTAAAAACAAACAGGCTGAAGTTTTTCAAGCCTTCACTCAGGTTGATACCAGCAGTGCAAGACTCTACGGTGGAATTGGTCTAGGATTGGCTATTTGTGATCGCTTGGTTGACGCAATGGGCGGTAAAATTACACTCAACAGCGAACTTGGAGAAGGTACCGCGATTGGTTTCACTCTTGAGATTGACTTATGTGATTCAGTACCCGTCAGACAGCAATTGTCTACTTTGCCTATCACCATTGTTAATGGCATCGACGTATTAATGGTAGAAGATGATGCAACTAATAGTATGGTAACGTGCAATTATCTGGAACATTTAGGCTATAGAGTAACGGCCGCACAAACCGGTGAAGAGGCTCTTAAATTCCTTGATGTCGTCAAACCTTCACTGGTTCTGTTAGATATTAGCCTGCCGGGCATTGATGGGGTAACTATCTTGAAACATATAAGAGCCCATGCCGACGATTTAATAGCGAACATGCCGGTTATTGCGATGTCAGCCCATGTTTTTACGGAAGAAGTTGAAAGCTATTTGAAGGCAGGCATGAATGGGTTTCTTGGCAAACCGTTTTCAATAGAAAACCTCGAACAAGCAATTACCAACGTTTCTAGTGGTACGGGTGTCTTTACTGCGAACGCCATCAAATCAAAAAAGCAACCCAGTAACAAAACATTTGATGCTGCAGTAGTCGGTGATGATATCAAACGTCTCGGGCTGAGTCGGGTTGAGAAAGTAGTCGCTCTGTACCTGAAAACCAGCAATCAATTAAAGTATGAATTGTTAGAGTCCATTACAAACAACAATTTTAAGCAAGTCAAAACACTGGCTCACAAATTAAACGGTGCGGCAGGTAATTTTGGATTTGAACATTTATGTATAATTCTAAACGAATTTGAAGTCATGGCGAACAATCATGAAACAATATCTTTAAAGTGCGTGAATCAATTCAAAACCACGTTTAGTGAATCAACAATAGCGCTTAATCATTATATGGCTAAACAAATAGATGTTCCTTATGAGGCAGGGTCTACTGCCTAATTAAAAAACCTTTCGCCACTAAAATACTTCACTGGCAAATAAATAACCTTCACCATGCACAGTCAGAATTGTTTGTGGGGCATGGCTATCTCGTTCAATTTTATTCCGCAGCCGCAACACTAACACGTCGATTGTTCTCTCGTTTGGCGCCCAAACGCGGTGCGTCACTTTTTCCATAAGCCATTCACGATGTAATGTTCTGCCTGGATGTTCAAGAAAAGTAACCAACAATTCAAATTCACCTCGAGTCAACGCCAAATTTTCTTGTGTGTTCGACGACAAACAACGCCGTGACAAATCAAGCGTCCACCCTGAAAATGATTTAGTTCGCTGTTTATGGTGCTTTTTCTGGTCAGAGTGCTTCCGTCTAATGAGGTTCTTTACTCGTGCCAGCAACTCCCTAGGATTAAACGGTTTAGTGACATAATCATCAGCACCAATTTCAAGACCGACAATTCGATCAATTTCGTCATCACGCGCTGTTACTAGGATAATACCTACGTCTGTTTTTTCGCTCAGCTCTCTGGCTAACTGCAATCCATCGTTCCCGGGTAGATTAATATCCATCAGTACTACATCGATTGTCGACTCTGCAATCATCCGATGAATGCCTTCACCATCTTCAGATTGGCTAACCCGATAATTCTCAGTTTCAAAATAGGCAGTAATCCGCTCTCGCGTAACGGCGTCATCTTCAACAATCAGTATGTGGTGGGTATGGTTTGTATCAGTCACAGTCGTAATAAATTTATTTTTATCGTTAATAAAACCAACATGAATATTCATGATATCAGATAGTTTGGCAGAGCACTATTTGCCAAGTTCATGAACAGTATGTTAACGGTTATTTACAGCATCGAAGATTTTGTTAATAATTCAATATTCATAGTATTTAAACATGCCATATAATTGTCTAAGTTATTAGAGCACTCTGTCAATTTTGGTAATTTATAAAAAGCCATACAGTTGGAGCTAGTTAAAACTGTTAACACAACTGCTTTAATCTCGCTAATTTAATAACTAATTCATTAACTGAGGAGTAACCAAGTGAATTTTACGAAACTTAAAAGCAAAATGATAGCAAGCACATTTGCTGTCGCATTAGCCACAACGACAATGGGATCGGCAATTGCCAAGGATTCTAGTAAACCAATCGTTATTCCTACCCATAACTGGTCAAGCCAAGTTGTAATGGCCTATGTTATCGGCGGTATTTTTGAAAGCATTGGAGACAATGTTGAATACAAACCTGCCGACTCTCAGGCTGTGTATGAAGCAATTCGTCTTGGAGATATTAGTATTTCTCACGAAGTTTGGCAGTCTACTTTTGGCAAGTCATTCTACAACGCCATGGCAAAAGGTGGCGTTATTGACGCCGGTACTCACTCTGCAACAACTCTTGAAGAAATGGGTGTTCCACAGTATGTTATTGACGACAACCTTTGCCCAGGCTTACCTAATTGGGAAGCTTTGAAAAACTGTAAAGAAGTATTTGCAACAGCTGACTCTGGTGGTAAAGGCCGTTGGTTAGAAGGACCACAAAGCTGGCACGGTGACTTAATGCCTGTTCGTATTAAGGCACTTGGCCTAGAAGACGACTATGAAGTTAAGTTTGCTGGTAGTGCAGATGCTATCTGGGCTGAACTGTCTTCTGCCAAAAAAGAAGGACGTGGTATTATTACGTTCAACTGGACGCCTAACTTTACTGATGCGGAAGGATTTGTATTCATCGAGTTTCCTGAATTTAAAGACGGCTGCCGTGTAGAAGATGGTGGTGACGGTTCTTGTGGTTCACCTAAAGGCTGGTTGAAGAAAGCGGCAAACTATAAATTGCCAAAGACTCACCCTGCCGCTTATACAGCGTTCTCTAAAATGTCATTCTCGACTGCACAAATTGGTCAAATGGCCGCATTAGTAGACGTTGACAAATTAAGCCATCAAGACGCTGCTAAGAAGTGGTTGGCTGATAATAAAGATGTGTGGATGCCTTTCACACAGTAATTAAGCCTGATATAAGCAATGCTCCTTTCCAAGTAAGGTGAGGAGCATTGCCAGATTTTAAAACTTCTCCTACGGTATTTGTGCCAGACGAAGGGATAGCTAAGATACAGATATTTTTCTAGCCTTGTCTCCCAGGATCTAAAATTCAGAAAAAACTCTATCAATTGACTTAAGACTCAGTATGATTTCTTTTCATCTTGGAGGAATGCTGAAATGATCGTTATTAATTCAGCAAGCAATCTGAAATCATTCCTAAATCAAGATGACTCCAAGGATCAAACTAATGAATACTGAAACCGGCACTAACGCAACTAGCGATAATGATATTAAGCCCGTTATTAAATGTGATTCACTCTACAAAATTTTTGGCGAAAATGTCGATGATTTGATGCGAAAGTCAAATGGTCAGATTGATGTTGAAAAGTTTAGACAAGCGGGCTGCATCTTTGGTGTCAATAATGCGTCTTTTGAGGTTCGAAAAGGTGAAATGCTCATCGTAATGGGGCTGTCTGGATCGGGCAAATCGACATTACTGCGCTGCATTTCAAAGCTAACGGACTCTACGGCCGGAAACATTTTTATTGACGGTGAAGACTTACTCGCAATGACGCCCAAGGAGTTGATTGAGCTTCGCCGAAACAAGATGGGCATGGTATTCCAGAGCTTCGCACTACTGCCACACAAGACCGTACTCGAAAACATTGCCTTCCCATTACAGGTCAAAGGCACTAGCACCAAAGACAGCATGAAAAGGGCCATGGAAATGATCCATCTTGTTGATCTCTCGGGACGCGAAAATTACTTTCCGAGACAGTTATCTGGAGGCCAGCAGCAACGTGTAGGAATTGCAAGATCTTTGGCTGTAGAGCCCGACATCTGGTTTCTCGACGAGCCTTTTTCAGCTCTGGACCCACTCATTAGAAAAGAAATGCAAGATGAATTTTTACGTCTTCAGGGAATTTTGAATAAAACCATTCTGTTTGTAACACATGACTTCGACGAAGCACTACGACTAGCAGACAGAATTGCAATCATGAAAGACGGAGTCATTGAACAGTGTGATACGCCTGCCAATATTGTTCTTCATCCAGCAACTGACTATGTTGCCAAGTTCACCAATGACGTGCCACGAGAGAGAGTATTAACCTGTAAGAATGTAATGGAGGCAGTCGGCGACACGACTGAATTTAGCGACATTCGTGTCCCTCACAATGCAATCATCGAAACGGTTGCAGAAGCAGTTTTAAATGAACCAAAACCAGTGACCGTTGTTGACGATAACAACAATATACTGGGTATTTTGCACAGAAAATCAGTTATTCATGTTTTGTTTGGCAGGGACAAACCAGCACCATTGAGTGTAAACACAGCAGCAGGTAAGTAATGTCATGAATTATTTTTCTCGGCACACTCAACTTTCACAATTTGCTGCATTGTTAGCGGCATTCTTTTTTCTATATTTCACTATAGATCCTTCGGAAAGTAATATCATGTGGCGCCTGCCTGCATTCTTGGCCGATGTGCCAGAGATGTTAAGTGCATGGGTCGAGTACATTATGTTCGAATGGGTGCCGATCAAAACTTATAACGAAGAGATCGAAAACTACGAAGAGAGAGCCTTGATGATGGAGGTCACTCGCTCAATATCACGCTCGGTGCTGTTCTGCATTGAGTTTATTCGTGAAATTCTGATAGGTGGCCAGAAGACCATCGTTGCTTTCACTAGCTGGAACTTTATCGACGAAAACGAATGGGCTTACTGGCCCGCATTGCCCTGGACGGTCGTTTCAGGCATATCGATTACACTTGGCTATGCTCTTGGTGGGCGCTGGCTAGCTATTCTGGCCGGTATTGCAACTGGCTACATTGCTTTTTTTGGTCAATGGGAGCCAGCAATGGAAACGCTCTCATTCGTATTAGTTGCGGCACCGCTATCTGTTTTACTCGGGATTTTTATCGGTGTTTTAGCGTTTAAAAGTCGGACTTTTGAAAATGCACTGATGCCCCTACTGAACGTTGCGCAGACAATGCCTCATTTTTCTTATTTGGTACCAGTGACAGTCTTCTTTGGTGTGGGTGACCATGCGGGTGCTATTGCAACCGTTATTTTTGCCACGCCTCCAATGATTCGCCTAACCTTACTAGGACTTAAAGGGGTGTCGCCTGAGGTGTTAGAAGCCGGCATGATGAATGGTTGTAACAAAATTCAGCTCATGATTAAGGTACTGATTCCAACCGCCCGACACGATATTCTTGTCGGCGTTAATCAAGTCATTATGCAATGTCTGGCAATGGCAGTAATAGCCTCATTCATCGGTGCAAAAGGACTTGGCTTCAATTTATTACTATCACTCAACCAATTAAGAATTGGACAGGCATTGGAACTGGGTATCTGTATCGTGTTAATCGCTGTTGTTCTTGATAAGTTATCTTTGAGTTGGGCCAATAAGCCTGTCGATTACTTTTCAGATCTTACTTTTATGGATCGCCATAAATATCCGCTGATTATGGCGGCAATTTTAGTGATTGGCATAATAATGGCCTATATCGGAAGCCTCATATTTAAAGATGGTATCAATTACTTATACCTCATTCCCCACAACAAAGGATTAACCACAGAGCTCTTTTGGCAGTCTGGCGTAGACTGGATGGTTGATAACTGGTACTCAAGCCTGTCAGCCTTTAATGAAGGGTTAATTATCAATGTTCTAGTACCAATGGAAAATGCCTATCTTGGTATGCCAGTGTCGGCAACTTTCCTACTAGTGATGGGAATTGGCTATATATTCGGTGGATTAAGGTCAGCACTTATTGTGGGCGGCTTATTACTTTTCATTGCCTTGACCGAATGGTGGGATAGAGCCTTAATTACGGCTTATATGGCAACTTTTGGCGTAGTGGTCTCAGCTACTATTGGACTGATTGCTGGCTCTTTATGTGCACAGAGTAAGTTCTCCACAAAAGCTATATTATTAGTTTGTGATACTTTTCAGACCTTTCCTTCATTCATCTATTTGATTCCAGTTATCATGCTATTTGGCGTAACCGATACCTCTGTATTAATCGCTGTTATTATCTATGCCACTATCCCAGCAACTCGCTACACGGTTGAAGGACTTAGCAATGTGCCACAGTCGTTGCAAGATGCCGGCACCATGGCAGGCGTCAATCGCTTTCAAAGATGGCTTGAAATCGAATTACCGCTGGCCTTTCCACACATCATGCTTGGAATTAATCAAACCGTTGTCTTTGCCTTATTTATGGTTATTATCGGTGCGATGATTGGAACTGACGATCTAGGACAACTCATTCTGAAATCATTGTCTGATAAGCATGGTATTGGCAATGGATTGATGCTCGGCTTGTGTGTTGCATTTATTGGCCTGGCAGTTGACCAAATATTACGTACCTGGGCAAATAAAAGGAAAAAGGCACTGGGGCTAGAATAACCCTATCTTTATTGCTTGGGCTGTATGATACTTAAATTAAAGAGCCACTCTTTTTAAAGACTCAAATGACATCCTGGATCATTTCCAGTGTAATGGGACTAATGATTTAATACGTCATACGGGCTAATAATGCACATCATTTCCTCGCAATCACCGATTCAATATGACAACGTCTTACCCGCTACTGCCGATGTTGTCATTATCGGCGCTGGCATTATCGGTATTACAACAGCTTGGTTCCTAGCCAAACAGGGCATCAAAGTTTTAGTTTGTGATAAAGGCCGAGTCGGTGGAGAGCAATCAAGCCGCAACTGGGGATGGATTCGCCAACAGGGTCGCGACGAAGCTGAACTTCCGATCATGATGGAAAGTATGGCCCTTTGGGAAGATCTGGCACAAGAATTGGGTGTAGACATAGGGTTTCGACGTGAGGGCAGCCTCTATCTATGTGAAAGTGAAGCCGAACTGGCGCGCCATGATCACTTCCTGTCATTCTCAAAGCAGTATGGATTGGAATCAAGCAGGCTGAATAGCAAGGAAATTCAACGCCAATTAAACGGTTCACAAGGCCGCTGGAAACACGCAGTTCATACCCCAAGTGATGCTAGAGCGGAGCCTTCATTGGTTGTACCGGCTATTGCAGAGGCGTGCTCTAGTCATGGCGTCACAATCAAAGAAGCCTGTGCGGTTCGCCAAGTATCCACAACGAATGGGCACGTTGACGGCGTATATACTGAACACGGCCTAGTCAGATGCTCTACCGTATTGTGCTGTGGTGGTGCTTGGTCTTCTGCACTGCTCTACCAAAACGGATTGCATTTGCCACAATTGTCGGTAAAGGCAAGCGTTGCTCGAACCGAAAAATCACCCTTGATTTTCAACGGAAATGCAGCAGGTAGTGGTCTCGCATTCAGACGGCGTATGGATGGGGGGTATACCATTGCGATGACGGATTTCCTCGAGGTTTTCCCTACGGCACAAAGCTTTCGACAGCTTGGCGCTTTCTTACCGTTGTTACTCGTTGCCCATAAAAAACTTAAATTTAGAGTCGGAACTGATTTAAGAGAACGTTTTCTGTCACCCAGAAAATGGACAAAGGATGACTTAACTGTCTTTGAAAAAAACCGAGTACTGAACCCAATACCCACCCCTCATTCGATTCAAAGGATGAAGAAAATTCTGAGTGATCGATTACCCGAATTAAGCCACATAGCGATCATCGAAAGCTGGGGTGGCATGATCGATGCAACTCCTGATGCTGTACCAGTAATGGATAGTAGTGACGCTGTAAAAGGACTGTTTATTGCAACTGGGTTTAGTGGCCATGGCTTTGGTATTGGGCCAGCTGCAGGAAAAATTATGGCTGCATTAATACAAGGCAATGCCAGTGGACACGACTTATCCCGTTTTCGGTTTTCTAGATTTAGCGATGGCAGTATATTAAAACTAGGTCCCTCTATTTAACCATTAAATTAAACGTGCATTTACACAGGTTGAAATTAAGACTTTCTGCTATCAGCTTCTAAAAATGGAGCTTCATTAGATCAAGTTTTGCCTTTCGATTCAAAACATTCAATTAGCAGATCAGTAGGGTTTTAGCTCAGACGTAACGCCCATAACTAGCCCGTTGAAGTCAATTTGTGCTTAAGGAAAGTTGATCTGGTTCTAGCATCACTAAACTATAAACACTCAATTTAGATTAATCGTACAGCGTCGAACCGCCCGTAACCCCACTTCCTATTATAAACGTGCGAGAGTCGACTGATAAAGGATAGGCATTGACGCTAGAAACTAATTTAATTACAAAATTTGACTCAAAAACTCTTGAGTTCTCGGATCTTTCGCATCGGTGAAAAATGTAGCCGGAGGACCATGCTCAACAATAACACCCCGATCTGTAAAATAGATATGATCAGCAATTTCGCGAGCAAATCCCATTTCATGCGTGACCAAAATACAGGTCATACCTTTCTGCGCTAGATCTTTTATCGCAAGCAGTACTTCATTAACCGTCTCTGGATCGAGGGCGGCAGTTACTTCGTCGAACAGCATCACCTCTGGGTTCATTGCTAATGACCGAGCTATCGCTACACGTTGTTGCTGTCCACCCGATAGCTCACCTGGATAACTACTTTCTTTACCCACCAGATTGACACGCTCAATCAGTTTGCGAGCTTTTTCTTCGACCTCTTCTAAGGGTTGATTGAGCACTTTTAGTGGTGCCATCATGATATTTTCAAGCGCTGTTTTGTGCGGAAATAAATTATATTGCTGGAACACCATGCCAACCTTTTTGCGAAGTTCGAGCTTATCAAGATCCACATCATTGACTTCCATACCTTTGACTTTTATCGAACCACTATTGATGTCATTCAAAGCGTTGATGCAACGGATAAGAGTTGATTTACCTGATCCTGAAGGGCCGATAATACAAATGACTTCTCCTTTCATAACATCGATTGTAATGCCTTTTAAGACTTCAAGTTCACCAAAGGACTTATAAACGTCTTTAATCGAAACGATGGGTTGGTCTGGAGACCAGGCAGTTGTTGTAGACATAATATTCGACTCGGTTACTCGTTCACGGCAAAGCGATGTTCCAGTCGCCGCGTTAATTTGGCGATCGGGTAGCTATAAATAAAGAACCAGGACATTAACCAAAGGTACATGGGGATTAAAAACTCACTACGACTTTCGGCGGCAAGTGCATCTTGGGTAAGCGACATACCATCACTGACACCAAGGATAGAAACCAAGGGCGTTGACATAGTAAGGATACAGTACCAGTTCATCCACGGTGGCAGCATGCGTTTGACACACTGGGGCAGAATAATTTGCCAAATCGTTTGGGTTCGGGAAAATGCCAAACTTTCGGCTGATTCCCATTGGCCTGTTGGAATTGAGGCAATCGCGCCACGGACAATTTCTGAAATATTTGCCATAATGGGCAAGGACAATGCAAATGCCGCCTTCCACCATCCAGGAATATCGAACTCGACACCTCCTATAGTCACCCGAAAGGGCATTAATAGCATGATATAGAATAAGAGAACGAGCCAGGGTGAATTACGGAAAAGTTGTGTTATAGCCCACGACGACCGACGAACAATTGGGTTTAGAGAAATCTGACCAAGACCCAACCACAATCCCATGAATGTTCCTAAAGCCATCGCTATGAAGCTCACAACAATGTTCAAAACAAATCCACCAAGCTGCCCGGGTGGGCCAAGTAACATGAGCGGTGTCCATTTGACCAGAGTGGCAAAAGCCGATTGGCTGCTATCACTTTGTAATTGGGCGTAAACAACGTCAACAGAAAGCCAAGCCATTAAAAATATAGCACAGGCAATCAAAATACGTCGATCTGCCGTAATGGTACCGAAGGTTTCCATTGACCAAGTTTTGCTTCCAGCGACCACGAAAGGCTTAAGGACTGGCAGATCTGTTGGCATATTAGGTTTTTGATGCAGTTTCATTTATTCGGCTCCTAATTCCCAAATCCTGGAACTCGAATTGACTTTTCCCAGCGGTGCATAAAGGTCACAAGAACGCCTACAAGTAAAATATAAACACCCCAAACTATATTCATCATTTCAGGCACATTGTATTCGTCTGACCAAATCTGGTTGGATATATAAAGAGTCTCTGGTACGGCAATGGCATAGGCAACCGTAGTCGTCTTGATTAAGTTTATTAGATTGTTATTGAGGGCCGGAAGGCAAACCCGATAAGCCAAAGGCATTGTTACGTAACAAAAAACTTGGAAACTAGTGAAGCCGAGCGAGTCGGCAGCTTCGACCATTGATTTGGGGACTGATTCGATGCCAGCACGGAATATTTCAACATTGAAAGCGCCAGCAAAAAATGAAAGCGAAATCACAGCCCAACCATAACTAGAAAATACACCGCCCTCAATACCGGTAACCGATGCTAGTGCTGAATCAACCGCAAAATAAAAGAAATATAACTGAACTAGTGGCGGGGTATTTCTAAAGAATTGAATATAACCCTGAACAATTCGTCTGATCCATATGAATTGTGACATTTGCAGCCAAGCGCCACCCATGCCTATGAATATACTGAGGGCCATACAAACTAATGACAAATGAATCGTGGTCCAGATACCACCAAAGAAGCGGTTGCGATCCCACTCATCATAAAAAATAGTGAGCTTAATTCCATGCTCACTATTTAACCACTGGAACCATTCCCAGACTACGTCCAATTTAACTGCTCCTGGGATTAGTAAATAATTGTGAGAAGGCACAGTTGCTATTCAACCGCAACTGCCCCCTCAACAAAAATAGGTTAATTACTCCTCGCCAGCTTCGCCAGGATCAAGAACGTCATCACAGACTTTGTCACCAGCAATACATTTCTTTTGCATGTCCAGTACCCACTGCGTCTGAGGAACGCCCCATTTTGTTTCCAACTCAGCGATCAAACCAGATTTGTGCCATTCGATGATTGCAGCAGAAAGAGCTTTACCAATGGGTGCGTCTTTGTCTTCCAAACGAACCGCTGTTCCCCATGGCACATTAGCAACAACTGTAGTAGCAATGTCATAGTCTGCCCATTTTGCTGGCTCATTTTGCTTGCGTGGAATGAAAGCGGAATCATCATAAATCCAACCAACACAACGTCCGTCAAGAATAGCAGCTTCGACTTCAGTGACACCTTTGAAAACGATCATGTCAGCGCCATTCTTCAATCCATGATCCTTGTTGTACCAAGAACCCTGAATACCACAGATTTTCTTACCTGCAACATCACTCCAACTTTTAATACCAGAGTCTTTATGGGCTAGGATAGCAACACCCGAAGAATAATAATTTGGCTGAACAATTCCAACCACTTCGCGTCTACCCGGCTTATCTGACATAGTAGCAATCATGATATCAGTTTTACCTTGCTCGAGAAATTGCATACGGTTAGAAGCTACTACAACCACTAATTCAACTTCAATGGTTTTACCCGCCTTGTCGCCTATGCTTTTAGCAAAATCCTTGATCATGTCAATTTCCATACCGACAACATTGCCTGCCGTATCACGCATACCCCATGGGGCATAATCGGCTTTTACACCAACGACAAGTTTTCCTTTGGCAATAATGTCACTCAACGTATCGGCGGAGGCGGAACCTAAAGACAGACTGAGCGCTATTATGGATGCAGTTGTTAAAACTAGTTTTTTAAATCTCATCAATTTATTCCTAATATTGGTTTTGGGGTAGACCCTTATTGACAGGCGTATTTATAGAATATTATTTTTGTTATACGGATATAATATATTTAACAAATGTTATATAGTCAATTAATAATATTAATCGCCTCTTTAAAATGCTTAAAGTATTGGATGCCCTTTTTCAAATAACGCCTACTTTGAGCCCCAAACTCAAGAATGTTGCGAAGTTAATTTTGGATAAACCTAATGCCGTAGCAACTACTTCGATGCGTGCGCTTGCCAAGCAGGCGGGGGTTACTCCCCCTACGATGATTCGACTAGCCAAGAAACTTGGCTTTGAGAGTTATGATAAATTTAAACAGGTGTTCCAGTCTGCGATTAATGACCCAAGTTTTGAACGTCGAGCCACTTGGGTGCAACAGTCATCCGAAGCCGAAGGGCTACCCCAAGTTATCCATGATCTAGCTGAATCGAGCCACAGTAATATTCAACACTTTTATCAAAACTTAGATATGCAAGAAGTTAGTAAGGCAGCAGACCTGATTATCAATGCTTCGAGTGTTTATGTAGTTGCCGCAGGCGGTGTCCATTGGATGGCCGCTTATCTACAATATGTTGGAATCATGGCAGTACCGCATTTGCGCTTACCACGAACGAGTGGGATGGGCCTTATAGAAGGATTGATATCGATTGGAAAAGACGACGTCGTTTTGACATTGGCCTATAGCCCTTATGCTAAACAGGGTATCGAGGCATCAGAATTTGCACTTTCCCGTGGTGCACGCATGATTTACCTAACCGATAGCAAAGCGGCTCCGCTGGCATCAGAGGCTGATGTCTTATTATTGCAAAAAACCTCTAGCCCCCTGTTTTACCCATCGATGGTTTCGGTAGTTTCGGCCATTGAAACTTTAATTACTGTTATTGTTGCTAGAAGTGATGAAAAGGTGATTAAGGCAATTTCTGGCCATGAAGAGATTCGGAAAAACAGTATTTACCAGTCCTGATTTTAGAGCAAAACCAACTTTAAAAAAGCCTACTTTGTGAGACTAAGCATTTTGAAAACCCGTATCGAAATTGATAGCCTAGGACCAAAGAATATTCCTATAGAAAAATTGTATGGTAGCAACACTGTTCGGGCCATGGAAAACTTTCCTATTTTAGATCGCGTTCTAGGTCAAGAACCCGCTTTAGTTAAAGCCTTAGCACAAATTAAAAAAGCATGTGTCCAAGCCAATATGAACTTGGGTACGATGGACGAATCAATTGGAAAACCATTAATTCAAGCCTGCGTAGACATGATTAACGGGCAACTTAACGAGCATTTAGTTGTACCTATACTCGAGGGCTCTGGTGGCACATCGACCAACATGAACGTGAATGAAGTATTGGCGAATCGTGCATTACAATTGCTCGACAAGTTGCCGGGTGACTATGACGTTGTTCATCCTAACGACCATGTCAATCAAGGCCAATCAACCAACGATGTTTTACCCAGTGCAATTAAATTAGCCTGTTATGAACTGGCTCAAAAAGCGATATCAAGCATAGAAATGGTGGCTGCTGCGTTGGCGCAAAAGTCCATCGAATTTTCAGAAGTCTATCGGCTAGGTCGTACTTGTTTACAAGACGGCCAGCCGATGACATTGGGCCAGGCCTTTGGAGGCTATCATGCAGTGATTGATCGTGCGGCAAGTCGAATTCGAGATCAACAACAGAGACTATTAACTCTTCCGTTGGGCGGCACCGCTATAGGAACGGGTTTAGGATCTTCCGCAGGATTCCAAAATATCGTTTTCAAACACTTGATTGATATTTCCGGGTTGCCTGTAATGCCAGGCCATAACCGCTTTGACGCTATGCAAAATCTTGATGAATTTCAACGACTATCAGCCGAGCTGGAAACAGCGAGCGGAGCGATGGCGAAAATTGCTAAAGATTTCATATTATTATCGTCGGGACCAGCAGGTGGCCTTGCTGAAATCTCATTACCGTCAGTACAACCAGGCTCGTCAATTATGCCCGGTAAGGTGAATCCTGTCATTCCAATGTCGACAGTACAGTTAGCCCAAATTGTACATGGCAACCATTGTTGTATTGTTATGGCTTGCCAAGACGGCATGCTAGAAATAAATCATTATGAACATTCCGTGGCATCACGGCTGTTTGACTCACTACATCGAGTTTCAGAAATTGCGAAAACCTTTGCAACCCACTGTATTGATGGCATCGAAGCCAATGCAGAACGCAGCATGTCAAACTTACTGAACTCATTCGCACTGGCAACAATTTTTGTGCCTAAATTGGGCTATAGCGAGGTGAGCAAACTAGTCAAAGAAAGTTTAGAGTGTGATGAGACATTTCTTGAACTCGCACAAAAACGTCAGTTGATTACTGAAGCCGAAATCCTCGATGAAATTAAACGTTCGGTTAGAGTCGATAATCTTTAACTTTTCAAAAGGGGAGGTTATTGATGAAAACGTCGGGTTTTGAGCACGTCAGTTCAAACTTAAACAATTGGTTCTAGATATGTAATTCTCCGTGCGATTTGCTATGGCTTAAGCTCTCTCAATCAGTGGACTAAAGCTCTAATGTCTTTTTAACGGCATTAACCTACCTTGAGGAATGGGCTATCACTTTAGTTAAAGTGAACTTCTTTACCAAAAACAACCTCAACCATAGGACGAAAAAATTCCAACGGTTGCGTTTTAAAGTCTGGATCAAAACAGTTTTGGTCATAAAGCTCACAAAACTCGACTGCGTCATCGTACCAGATGTGGTCTTTGTATTGATCGCGCACATTTCGATCTCCACCAATATGATGAGCAAAGTAAAACATTTGAAATAGGCCATGATATTTCACGATCCAATAAATTTTTTCACTCACATACGGCCTTAGAATAGAGGCTGCCATTTCGCTGTGGCTATGCGGCGCAAGTTCGTCACCAATATCGTGTATGAGGGCTGCAACAACATATTCAGTAGAGCACTGATCGTTGTAGGCACGGGTTGCCGATTGCAAGGAATGTTGAAGACGAGATACTTTATAACCAGAAAATGAATGCTCCAATCCTTCTAATGACTGCATAATTCGCGCTGGGAGACCTTTAACAAACAGTGCCTCCTGCTCTCCTAGAAACTTGTATTCTTCGGCAGTGCCATCTGCCATATTAATAAAACTGACATTTTTCATAAGTCAAAACCTACCCTACGAACGATTAAAGGTTACCAAATCTTTTTAATAAGTAAGATTGTACCTATTTTTAATTAAAAACAAATAAAATCTCGATGATAGAAATATTCGATGGATCAGCCCCATTATTGCACCTTTTATCTTTTTAGGCCTTAGACAGGCCCCAACTTAACTTATCTCATCGATTTAGGGTCATTCGGCACGGTAATAGGTTCAGCAAAATACGTCTAACCATCAGTCACAAGAACAACACCACTATTGGTTTCGAACAAGGCTATTTCAATTAAAGTACACAATCAATTTAGATAGCTACAAACCTTCGTCAGACGGCAACACCAAGTCTTCTAGGTTACCACTCATTTCATTTAAGTTATGTCGAGTATCATGTTTTTTCTGTTCCCCACCAAAGTTAATTTTCCATTCCAAATTAGTACTTGAATCAGCATAGGCCAGCGCGCTTTCCAGTGTAATCTTATTTGCCTTGTATAAATTGTATAACGATTGGTCGAAGGTCTGCATACCAGCCGTACCGCCCTTCTCCATAATTTCGTTAATAACATTGAAGTTACCTTCCAGTAGCAACTCTGCAATATAGGGGGAGTTGATCATTACTTCGACTGCACAAGCTAATTTTCCATCCATTCCAGGAACTAAACGTTGAGATATTACGGCTTTTAAATTTAATGATAAATCCATCAATAACTCATCACGCTTGTCGGATGGAAACATATTCATAATTCGGTCCATAGCCTGATTCGTGTTAACTGCATGGAGTGTTGTCATACATAAATGACCCGTGCCAGCAAAATTAATGGCTGCTTTCATTGTTTCAGCGTCTCTTGCCTCACCGATCATTATGACTTCAGGCGCTTCTCGCAATACCTCTCTCAGTGCATTTTGATAGCTTAAAGTATCAATTCCAACCTCACGTTGAGACACGATTGATTTTTTATGGCGAAATACAAATTCGATCGGATCCTCGATGGTAAGGATATGACCATCTGCCATTTTATTACGATGATCCAACATTGCAGCCAAGGTGGTTGACTTACCAGACCCAGTTGAGCCAACCACCAAAACCATTCCACTGCGCTTCATCACGAGCTCTTTCAATATTTGCGGCAATCCCAGCTCATCAATCGTCGGGATATCCCATTTTATATAACGAATCACCATCGAGACTTCAGAGCGCTGACTAAAAATATTGACGCGGAATCGACCAATATTTTCTAACGTAAAAGCCATATTAAATTCACGATTTATTTCAAACTCACGGATTTGTTCTTCTGTTAACAGGCTATAAACCAGCTTTTGTACCTGACCCGTTTCGAATGGTTCTTTTTCGATGGCACTCGTTTTACCTTGTAGCTTCATATTAGGCGGTGCACCAGTAACGAAATAAAGATCTGACCCTTGCTTTGCTATCATCACTTTCAAATAAGGTTCTAATAACTTTGTTGCTGGCTCTTGTCTCATGACTGTAATCCTATTAGGAAACTCATTAACTTTATCCATCTTTATTGTCGTGATCATAAGGTTTAGCTAGTTCAAACTCTCGATGATCTTCTCCTGCATCTGTTTTTCGAGCCGTCTCACTTTCGAGTTTAATGCGCAAACGAATATCATTAACTGAGTCGGCATTTCTTAGCGCATCTTCAAATGTAATTGCTTGCGATTCGTATAAATCAAATAGCGCTTGATCAAATGTTTTCATACCCGCTTCGTTTGACTTAGCGATTAACGATTTAATCCCGTGCACGTCACCTTTAAAAATCATATCGGACATCAAAGGTGTATTGAGCATGACTTCGATGGCCGGTACCCGCCCAGCACCATCAATTTTTGGTATGAGTCGTTGAGATATCAAACCTTTAAGGTTGAGCGATAGATCCATTAGTAGCTGAGATCGGCGCTCATCAGGAAAGAAATTAATAATTCGATCAAGCGCCTGATTGGTGCTGTTGGCATGCAAGGTGGTTAGACACAAGTGTCCTGTTTCTGCGAATGCAATCGCATGTTCCATAGTTTCTCGGTCTCGAACCTCACCAATCAAAATAACATCAGGTGCCTGACGTAACGTGTTCTTCAGCGCAATACCATAGCTTTCGGTATCGACACCTACTTCTCGCTGTGTCACCAAGCAGTTGATATGGTCATGGACAAATTCCACCGGGTCTTCAATAGTAATGATGTGGTCATAACTATTTTTATTTCGGTAGTTCACCATCGACGCAAGCGAGGTCGATTTACCCGAGCCAGTACCCCCTACGAAAATAACTAAACCCCGTTTGGCCATCGCAATTTTCTGCAAAATATCCGGCAAGTGCAGTTCATCAAAAGTAGGGATTTTGGAACTAATAATCCGCAATACTAGCCCTGTGCTGCCTCTCTGCATAAAGGCATTGACGCGAAAACGTGCAACACCAGGCAAGCCAATTGCGAAGTTACACTCCTGTGACTTTTCAAATTCGGACTCTTGCTTGTCGTTCATTATTGATCGAGCCAGCATTTGGGTATGATTTGGTGACAAATTTTGTTTTGATACAACGGTGATTTTTCCGTCAACTTTCATCGCAGGGGGCGAGCCTGCGGTGATAAACAAATCTGAGCCATCCCTGCTCATCATCATGCGCATTAAGTCATGCATAAAACTTTTCGCTTTATTACGATCCATTCGACCCTTCCTTATAGTGCGCTTTGTCGGTTACTTTTTTGAATTAATAGTTACAGTTGATCTGGATGAGCCGCTTTTTTCTTGGCTTCTTCTTTAGACACTAGCCCTTGGGACAGCAGCCCTTTTAAATTTTGGTCGAGTGTTTGCATCCCTATATTTTGTCCTGTTTGTATTGCCGAATACATTTGTGCCACCTTATCTTCACGAATTAAATTTCTAATCGCTGGTGTCCCCAGCATTATTTCATGCGCAGCAATTCGACCACCACCAATCCGCTTTAGTAATGTTTGCGATATAACCGCCTTCAATGATTCTGACAACATCGACCGAACCATTGACTTTTCTGCTGCAGAGAAGACATCAACAATACGATCAATTGTCTTCGCAGCCGAACTGGTATGTAGAGTCCCAAAAACCAAATGGCCTGTTTCAGCCGCTGACAATGCCAAACGAATCGTGTCCAAATCTCGCATTTCTCCAACCATGATCGTATCCGGATCTTCCCGTAGTGCCGACCTTAACGCTTCATTAAATCCCAAAGTATCTCGATGCACTTCACGTTGATTGACCAGACACTTTTTACTTTCATGAACAAATTCGATGGGGTCCTCGACTGTCAGAATATGACCATACTCTCGATCATTTTTGTAATCCACCATGCCCGCAAGCGTGGTCGACTTGCCTGATCCAGTGGGTCCAGTGACTAGCACGAGACCACGAGGGTACTCAGCTATTGATTGAAATATTTTTGGAGCGCCCAATTCCTCTAGGCTTAAAATTTTTGAAGGTATGGTTCGAAATACGCCACCTGCTCCACGGTTATGATTAAAAGCATTCACCCGAAAACGCGCCAACCCAGGTATTTCGAAAGAAAAGTCGGTTTCTAGAAACGCTTCATAGTCTTTGCGCTGCTTATCACTCATTATGTCATAAATCATCGCATGCACTTGTTTATGGTCCATTGCGGGCACATTTATTCTACGAATATCCCCATCTACGCGGATCATAGGAGGCAATCCTGCAGAAAGATGTAAATCTGAAGCACCCTGTTTTACGCCAAAAGCGAGTAGCTGAGCTATATCCATGAATTCTTTATCCTGTTTTTAATTAAAGATCGTGATGACTTATATGGCATAAGTTATTAATATCTGAAATCTATTCGATTTAACCTAGTTTTACTGCTAAAAAAACCTTAGGTCAGACAGACACTTTGCAACATTTTTTTCCCGTCAACAAACTATAGCAAACCCTATGCAGAACACAGAAAATAATCTAAACCAAACACAAGGCCGAATTAACCAAGCGGCTGAACGCTATAATCGCCAATTATCCAACATATGCTTGCTTGCTGTCAGCAAAAGAAAACCAACTGAAGATATTCGAGAAGCCTATCGCTGTGGCCAAAGAGATTTTGGTGAAAACTACTTGCAGGAGGCCCAACAAAAAATTCAAGATCTGGCTGATCTAGACATCTGCTGGCACTTTATTGGCGCCATCCAATCCAACAAAACCAGAGTCATAGCCGAGAATTTCGATTGGGTCCATTGTGTCGATCGTTTGAAAATTGCACAGCGACTCAGTGAACAACGTCCAGACTCGCTTCCTCCGTTGAATATTTGCATTCAAGTCAATGTTGATCTTGAAGACACCAAGGCGGGTATAGCACTAGAAGAATTGCCTGCACTAAGTCAAAAAATTAGCCAGCTACCCAATATACGTCTGAGGGGTTTAATGACTATTCCAGCGCCCAGCGACAACGTCGAATCTCAACGTAAGCCGTTTGCAAAGCTGCGCAAGGCGTTCGAGGAAATGCAAAACAACGCGATAAAATGCGATACTCTGTCAATGGGAATGAGTCATGACATCGAAGCAGCCATTGCAGAAGGTTCAACTCTCGTTAGAATAGGCACAGCAATTTTTGGAGAGCGGCTTTGAATCAAAGACTTTGTTTTATCGGCGGCGGCAATATGGCTAGCAGCCTAATTGGAGGGTTGATTGGCAACGACTATCCAGCAGCTAATATTACTGTCAGCGACTTAAATCAGGATCAACTCACTCGCCTTTTTGAAGCATTTGACATAGTAACAACAACGGATACTGCTCAGGTCTGTGTCACCGCTGATATTATCGTGCTCGCCGTCAAACCCCAAGTACTGCAGGTTGTTTGTGAACAAATAGCGCAATGCAATACAAAACCCGAATGCCTTTTTATTAGTATCGCAGCCGGTGTTCGTGAAAGTGACATCAATCGATGGCTGGGTGGCAATCGGAGCATCGTCCGCTGCATGCCCAATACACCCGCATTGGTGCAATTGGGTGCAACAGGCATATTTGCCAATACTCAGGTTAACTCGACACAAAAAGCTGCGGCACAAAACATTCTCGATGCAGTGGGTCTTTCGGTCTGGGTTGAGACAGAAGACAATCTCGATGCAGTGACTGCAATATCTGGCAGTGGACCCGCTTACTTTTTTTACTTCATCGAACTGCTACAGCAAGCAGCTGAAAAGCTCGGCTTACCACCCGAAACTGCAAAATTGCTGGCACAACAAACGGCTCTCGGTGCAGCTTCAATGGCTCAGGGTAAAGATATGGCGGAACTTCGCGCTCAAGTCACTTCTAACAAAGGTACGACAGAACAGGCTATTTTATCGTTTCAAAAAAACAACCTAGCGTCATTAGTCGACATGGCGACACAGGCCGCTCATGATCGATCAATCGAACTTGCAAGCGAACTGTCAGATCGATAATAAAAGTCAAACTGACTGTTACTGTGAATTAACGTTCGAAATTAAAGTTTTATAATATCACTCTAAATTAATAAATGAGTTTCAATATGGGTTCTAATTACTTTACCTCACCACTCGCATTCATTATTACAACGCTATTTGACTTGTATATTTTGTTAGTGATGCTTCGGTTTATTCTGCAAATGTTACGGGCTGATTTTTACAATACGGCGTCACAGTTCATTGTTAAAATGACCACGCCACCCTTGATCGTGTTGCGCCGTTTCGTGCCCAGCATGCTAGGTCAAGACAGCGCCTCAATTGTGCTATGTCTTATATTAATTTACGCCAAATTCATACTCTTACGCTTTCTCGACATACCCGTTGTAGCAATCGCTAACGTGCAAGCGCCAATTAGTCTCGTCAGCTACGTGGGTCTAATAATCTATAGTATTGCAGACTTAGTGTCGTTATTTATCAGCGTATTTTTGGTTGCGTCTATCATCCAAGTCGTCATCAGTTGGATCAGTCCTGGCCAAAATAATCCAGTTATTAGTTTAGTAAGTGCCATTACCGCCCCCATACTGCGCCCAATTCAAAAACGCCTACCGCCAATGGGTGGCTTTGACTTTTCAACCATGGTGGCCATTCTGGGTTTGATGGTAAGCAAGATGTTGATCATCCCAATCATTATTCGGTTAGGCAGTTTTTAGCCATTGCTGATGCTAATCGGACATTTAATTTACTGGTTAAGGGCTGCACGATGTGCGCCCTCGTGTGAGTAGGTCAATATACTCTGTCTATAACGTTAACCCCTTTTAAATTTAAAAAGATATTCGACAGCACATGAATTTAATTCTGCATCACACCATGACCCTCTGCTCCATTTTTCAATTGGAAAATAAACTACAACATTAACCGGCGGTAGCAACCGAAGTCATCATCGTTAAAAAAGTCTTTTTTAATGCTCCTTCCTTTAATTATTAGCTTTTAATGATTTTTATTGACATTGCATCGATCAAACTACTACCAAAATAGCAGGCAAAAAGGTTGCTAAAAACAGGTATACTAAGTTTATACATATCACATCGACCATCACGAATAGTAAATAGCAACTTCTGCTAAGGGCTAACCAAAAAGTCGTTCCGATGTGTTTTCCACGATTGTCAATCTAAATAGGATGCTTGGATGTCGATTTTAAAGTCTCCAATGAAACGTAAGTTAACAACAGTGCTGTATGCAGATATTGTTGGCTATAGCCGATTAACGCATCAAGATGAAGTCGGAACACACCTCAGAGTTATGGATTTTTTAGATTATGCCAGTGAGGCTATCTCTAACGGTGGTGGGACCGTATTACGATATTCAGGTGATGCAATTCTTGCTGAATTTGAGAGCGTCATTGCGGCTACCGATACAGCTGTCAATGTTCAAAAAGAATTATCAACCCGCAATAGTGAAAAAACAGAAAACGAAAAGGTTCAAATTCGAATAGGTCTGAATTTGGGTGAAGTCATGCTTGATCGGGGTGAGATCTATGGCGAAGGCGTTAATCTTGCCGCACGCTTAGAAGCTGCAGCTCAACCCGGTGGAATTTGTATATCATCTTTCGTGCATGAACAAATTGCCAATAAAGTTGATATTAGTTTTGTTGATGGCGGTGAAGAAAATTTTAAAAATATTGGAAAACCAATTCGTATCTATCGTTGGCACCCAGACAAAACATCAGAACAGACTCGAAGTGAAAGTGATTCTGGTGTTGAAGACAGACCATCTATTGCTGTGCTGCCATTTAAAAATCTAAGTGTAGATCCAGAACAAGAATTTTTTGCTGACGGTATTACTGAAGATATCATCACTGAATTGTCACGTGATAAAGATATTTTCGTAATAGCCCGTAACTCAACCATGGCCTATAAGGGTAAATCGCCCGATGTCCGAGAGGTAGCAAGAGATTTAGGTGTAAAATACGTGCTAGAAGGTAGTATCAGACGATCAGGAAACCGCATTCGTTTGAGCGCACAGTTAATCGAAGGTGAGACTAATCACCATGTTTGGGCTGAAAAGTATGATCGTTCACTAGAAGATATCTTTGAGGTTCAGGATGATTTAACCAATATCATAATGAACACACTATTAGAAAAAATCCGTTCAACCAGCTTTAATCGAGCACTACGTCGTTCGCCTCAAACCATGGCAGCTTATGACCACTATGTAAGAGGTCTTGCCTACTTGTATCAACTGAACAAAACTGATAATGAGACCAGCTTACTCGAAGCAAAAAAATCGCTTGAGCTAGACCCAAATTATGCTCGTGGTCATATGTTACTGGCAATGACCCGTCTTTATGGTTTATGGTCCGGGTGGTCAGCAGAACCTGAACAAGATTTGACTCTAGCCCATCAGGGTGCACTCAAAGCCATTGCCTGCGATAAGACTGATTTTTGGGGGCATGCAATTTTAGCCTTCGCGGAGCTTTTTCGGCAAAACCATGATCGCGCCGTTTCAGCAATTGATCGCGCCATCGAGTTAAATCCAAACGGTGCAGATAGTCGCGCCATGCGTGCAGCAATCTATAATTTCATCGGCCGATCAGAGGAAGCACTAGAAGAAGTAACGATCGCAATCCGACATAACCCCAATCACCCGCACTGGTATTTAATTGCGCCAGGCCGTGCACTGTTTATGCTGGGTCGCTATGACGAAGCAGTGCCTTACCTAGAACGACTGGTTAATGCCAGTGAGGATGCATCGACATTTCGCGCTCTTCTCGCAGCGACTTATATGGCACTGGGTCGCGACCGTGAGGCTAAGGCTCAAATAGTAAAAACATTAGAAACCTACCCAGATTTAAACTGTACTGATGTACGTTACATTCTACCAATGAAGAAAACCAGCGAGATTGAACACTTTGTTGGTTTGTTAAAACAGGCGGGCCTACCTGACTAAAAACATTATCACTATCGAGCCAAAAGTATCAATACGATAGTCAGTCTGCTCTTCCGAATAAGTCACCATTTAAAGTATTTCATTAACAGAGAGATTCATTTTCAACCAACATCGAACCGGGCGATGATCTGAGCCATCAGCTTGAGTATCAATTTCAACTTGATGGATGTCTCCAGCCAAATCAGCTGAAACGAATATATGGTCGATCTTGCCTGATATTTGGATGTCACCCGTCATTTCATTTTTCAATGTTGATTGATTAATATTCGCAACATCTGCTACTTGCCAACAATCAACCAGATCAGTGTGGTCTAACAAATAGGTATATTCATCCGAACCAATCGTACAATTAAAATCACCGCAGACAATGGCACTGCTCGGCATTAATGGTGTTACTGCCTTATTGATCAAGCTATTACTCCAGTCATCACCATCGATATCGCCCTTGCCGCTCCAAGCACCAAACTGTTCTGGTGATTTACCGTATACCCTAGCCAAATGTTCGACTTGAGCTAATCGCTCTTCTACTTTTAAGTAACCCGCATGAAAGTTATAAACTCGGATCGCCCTAGTCTCGGTTTGGATGACTGCTTCAACAAAACTCATCTGCATATTAAATTTATCATCATGATGTGTTTTAGGCAGGTTAAAGGTGCGGCTACTGACAATTGGCCACCGAGAAAGAATCATATCGCCATGTTGGCGTCGCCGATTAGTGATTGTTCCATCCGTATTTTTGACGCTACCATCAACATTAAAACTTGAACCAAAAACCACATAATAGTGAGGTAAGATTTCTGCTATGGCTTTGACCTGATCGACACCCCCACTGCGCTGCCAACCGACATCAACTTCCTGCAGACAAATAATGTCAGCCTGATCGATTGATTGACAGATTCGTTTCAAATCGACTCGGTAATCCAACCCTCGGCCAAACTGTATGTTGTAACTGACTATGTTCATTTGCACCTCAACGGACCATTGATTTTTATGCCAAACTTAATAAGGCGATCGCACTCACAGCAAAAAGCATAGCGATAATTTTTCGCCCGCTGAGTGCCTCCATTTTCAAAATCAACGCCACCAGTAATGCCATCAAAAAGCTCATGTTGGCAATCGTAATAACAATACTAGCTTCGCCAAAAGTCAGGGCCGTTACCAAAGTTCTGACAATGCCATAAACCAACAAACCTGACACAACAGAATAAACCAGCTTTTCAGCCGTTATCGAATATTGCTTCTCAATAGCTATGGCGTAAATCAAACCAGACACAATCCAACAAATAGCCGAAATCAACATCAATGAATCTGCATTAGCGCCGTTTAACAGGCCAGCCTTCGTCAAAATTCCGTAGACAGCGCGCAACAGCGCACCAACCATTACGATAATTAAGCCTGTTTTAAGCGTCGCGTGGAGCCCGTCCGAATGTTGTTGTCGATACAGGAAAAGTACCGCAATGACACCGCAGCCGATACCCGCCAACTTGATCACAGTAATTGACTCCCCCAACAACAAAATCGACAACAAAACAACGGCGATGGTATTGAGTCGATAAATTGTCGAGCCCAGACTAACTTCCATATGACGGAGTGATTCGAGTAATAGAATATTGGCGATTGCGACGCTAATGCCAGCACTAATGCCATAGCCCCAGGTCGAGGCATTAAACTGGAGCACTTCACCTCGTATCGAAAGGTCGAGTAGCAGCAGGCCGCTCCAAACAACGCCAATGCCCGATATGAGCATACCTCGTGATCGAGATTTAGCGTTGTATCGCTTAAATACTATTTCGTTCAGCCCTCCAAAAATCAGGCTGAGTAAAGCAAATAGAATCGCAATGTTAATTATTCTCTACCCCTAGTTAATATGACTCAGTGCAAATACTGATGCCACCAGTTATGCTCACCATATTGCCATTGACGCAGCTAAATACCCTAGTATTTCACTGACTTTTTTGCCTATTATTCTAGTAATTTTGAAGGTTATATTTTTTGATCCGTCTCGGACTACCCGTTGAAGATTGTTTAGACCGACTCAAACAGTGCCTGTCTGAGCGTAATGAAGTTGTGCTCGAAGCGCCACCCGGTGCCGGCAAGACAACTCTAGTGCCACTCGCACTATTAGACCAAACTTGGTTATCGGGTAAAAAAATACTTATGTTAGAGCCGCGTCGTATTGCAACTAAGTCCGCAGCTCATCGAATGGCAAGCTTAATTAACGAGTCACCCGGCCAAACTGTTGGTTATCGGATGAGGCTCGATACCAAGGTTAGCAAACAGACCAGAGTCGAAGTGATCACAGAAGGCATACTGACTCGAATGTTACAGCAAGACCCGTCACTTGAAGAGGTTGGGCTAGTTATCTTTGACGAATTTCACGAGCGCAATCTGGATTCAGATCTAGCGCTCAGCTTATGCTTAAAGGGTCGAACGCTTTTTCGAGATGACCCACTTCTAGAAAGCTCTTCACCACTAAAAATCCTCATCATGTCAGCCACTCTCGATAGTCAGGCAATTTCACAATTATTAAACAATGCCCCCATAGTAAGTAGCGAGGGTAAGTCTTATCCAGTTGATATTAGTTATGGAAGGGCTAGTCAGCCAAAAGAGCGCATAGTCGATCGTATGGTGTCGACCATTAAGCAAGCCCTGATAGATCATCCCCACAGCAGTGTGCTCGCTTTTTTACCTGGACAGGGCGAAATACACCGAGTAACTGAGGCATTATCAAGTTGGCTAATCGCAAGTAACATTAGCCATATTCACCTTCGTCCCTTGTTTGGTGATCTATCCATTGATGCGCAACAAGCCGCCATAGCCCCTTTATCAGGTCTTGCCAGCAGCGACCAAAAAGTGGTGATCGCAACTAATATCGCAGAAACCAGCCTGACCATTGAGGGAGTAGATATTGTTATCGACTCAGGTTTAGCTCGGGTTTCTAAATTCAATCCATCAACCGGTATGACTGGTTTACATACAGTGAAAATATCAAAATCATCGAGTGTTCAACGTGCAGGGCGCGCAGGAAGACTGGGTCCAGGGCACTGTTATAGGCTCTGGTCAGCCGAGCAACAAAAGCAACTAGTGCCTCATATTCCTGCAGAAATACTCAATGCCGACTTGGCGCCACTAGCGATGCAGTTATTGCAATGGGGTGTTGACGACCCCAATGAATTGAAATGGCTCGATCCACCACCCAGAGGTCCCTGGCTACAAGCCATCGACCTACTTGAGTTGCTCGGCGCCATTGAATCCAAATCAAATAGTTGGGTGCTCACTGCACACGGTCAGGCAATGGCATCATTACCCTTACACCCAAGGCTTGCGCATCTGATGTTGTGCGGTGTCAATATTGGTTGCTCAAAAAAGGCGGCTATTTTAGCTAGCCTACTGTCTGATCGCGACCCTTTTAGTCAAGACAATCCAGACATTCACTATCGCTTTGATATTGTATCAGGAGATACAAGTTGCCCTCGACAACATCAGGGCTGGCTGCATCGAGCTCAGCAACAAGCACAACAGTTTGTGCAACAAATTAATAAGCTTGATAGTAAAAATAACTCAGTCACATTCTTACTCAAAGCAGATCAAATCGTTGGCTACCTTTTGGCTTGTGCCTACCCAGATCGTATTGCACGCGTTCGCCTCTCAGGTGGTTATCAACTTGCCAACGGCCGCAGTGCTGGTTTTTGGGGACAACATCATTTAGCCAAAAGCCGTTGGTTGGCTGTCTCAGAGGTGTCCAGTATTGCAGGTGGCAAGGGAGACACTATTCGTTCCGCCACGGCACTGGACGAGGCACTGTTTGATACCGCATTGAATCATTTGGTGAGTACAGAAGCCATTGCGCAATGGGATAAGAAAACTAATCGGTTTATTGCCGAAAATCAAACAAAAATTGGTCAGCTCGTATTGCAGAAAACAGCACTGGATCAAGTCCCTGCAGAAGCTAAGAGAAAAGCATTGTGCCTTCATATTCAAAAGCAGGGGTTAAGTCTTCTCCCCTGGTCCGCCGAGCTCGAACAATGGTGTGCCAGAATTTCTTTATTAAGGTCGGTGGAAGCGAATCAGGATTGGCCAGATGTCAGCCAAACTGGTTTACTCGCATCACTAGAGGTTTGGTTAGCGCCTTATCTTGATAATGTGAATCTGTTGCAGGATTTCAAAAAACTTAATTTGAAAGAAATTCTCGGCACTTTGCTGTCCTACCAAAAGCAGCAACAACTTAATCAACTCGCACCACCACGATTCACCGTGCCGTCGGGCTCATCTATCGCCATCAATTACCTTGAGTCGCCGCCAGTGCTGGCAGTCAAACTACAAGAAATGTTTGGTGCTGAACAAAGCCCATCGATTATCTCAGGCAAAGTAACGCTTGTCGTTCACTTACTCAGCCCTGCGGGTAGACCGCTGCAAATAACTCAGGACCTCGCCGGTTTTTGGCGCACGTCGTATCATGAGGTAAAAAAAGAGATGAAGGGGCGATATCCAAAACACCCGTGGCCCGATGATCCATTAATTGCCGTTGCAACGCGAAAAACGAAGCGACATTTTGGCTAGGTAAAATTGTCCTCCGAAGGGCCTAGCAATCTGCTCTGGAAAAACAAATATTACTGATTCTTGGCTATTAGTTTACCCGACTATTCAATAAGTCCGCCAGACTGTCGTTTCCACAATTCAGAGTAGAGCCCTTCACTGGCGGAGAGTTCTTGGTGACTACCCTCTTCGATAATATTGCCTTGATCAATAACAATGAGTCGGTCAAGAGCAGAAATAGTGGATAGGCGATGCGCTATGGCAATCACGGTTTTGCCATCCATAAGCTCCTTCAGGTTTTCCTGAATGGCAGCTTCAACCTCTGAATCGAGTGCTGAAGTGGCCTCATCGAGAACTAAAATTGGCGCATCTTTCAAGAATACTCGGGCAATCGCAATTCTTTGACGTTGACCGCCCGATAGTTTAACACCGCGCTCCCCGACTTGAGCATCGAAGCCTTTTCGTCCTTCAAGATCGGTTAGCCCTTCAATAAAGTCTAATGCTTTTGCACGTTTCGCAGCGTTTATGATTTCTGCTTCTGTCGCATCCTGTTTGCCGTAGGCAATATTGTCTCTAACAGATCGATGAAGTAGCGAAGTATCCTGGGTAACCACGCCAATTTGGGCACGCAACGAATCCTGACTGACTTGTGAAATATCCTGTCCGTCGACCAGGATTCTCCCACTCGCAAGATCAAAAAGTCTCAACAGCACATTCATTAAGGTTGTTTTACCGGAACCCGAACGTCCAACCACCCCTATTTTCTCACCCGGTTTTATTGCCAGTGAAAAATTTTCGATTACGCCACTTTCTTTACCGTAATGGAATCGGATGTTTTCAAAGTTTATTGCACCTTTGGGCACAGATAATTTGGCAGCGTTTTTAACGTCAGTCACCGATTGAATTTTAGCTAGTGTATTCATTCCGTCTCGCGCCATCCCCAGGTTTTCAAACAGGGCAGACATTTCCCACATGATCCAGTGCGACATACCGTGCATTCGTAACACTAGGCCGATTGCGACCGCTACAGCTCCCACGCTAGCGTTACCGTTCAGCCACGACCAGATTGATACAAATCCTACGGCAAATAATAAAAAAGCATTGAGAACTTCTACTGACACTTCGAGAAGTGTCGACAATCGCATCATGCGATAAACTGTTTTCATGAAGCCATTCATGCTTTCTTTCACGTAGTGCTCTTCCCGTCCAGCATGCGCGAAAAGTTTAACAGTCATGATATTAGTATAGCTATCCACCACGCGCCCAGTCATAGTTGATCGCGCATCGGCCTGCTCCCCTGACACTCGATTTAACTTGGGTAGGAGAAAACTGAGTAACGAAACATAAGCGACCAGCCAAGCGATGAATGGTAAAACAATCCAGGGATCAAAATTCGCCACTAATATCAATCCACCGATAAAGTAGACGCAAACGTAAACCAGGACATCCGCCATTTTCATCACAGCTTCGCGAACTCCTAGCGCTGTTTGCATTACCTTGGTCGCAACCCGGCCGGCGAATTCATCCTGATAGAAGCCAAAACTCTGGCGCAATAAATAACGATGTGCCTGCCATCGTATGCGCATTGGATAGTTACCAATAATAGTTTGGTGGTTTATTAAAGAGAGCAATAGGCTAAAAAGGGGAAGCGCTATAAGCACCACTACCCCGATCAAGAACAATGTTTGCCCTTGTTCTTGAAGAAAAGTTTCTTTATCAATTTGCGTTAACCAGTCGATGATATTGCCGAGAAACCCAAACAATAAAACTTCCATCGCAGCGACTACTGTGACCAGTAGTGCCATGATGAAAATCCATGCCCACACTCCCTTAGTGTAATGAATACAAAAAGCCAAAAGAGTGGCGGGAGGATTTTCTGGTATTTCTGGTGGGTATGGGTTGAGCAGTTTTTCAAAATAAGAAAACATATTTTATTTTGTATCCGTAATGACTAATGGGAGCCAGTAAAGCTCAATCATGGCATAACAATAGCTTGAGAATGTTCGAAGAACTGTTGCCTGTTTTAACCGGTGTGTGTATTAAAGCGCTTTGTTACTAGGAAGTATCTGAACTTAAGCACTTCACGTGATTCTTTTTTATACGCTACCTAACTGCGTATAGTTTTATTCTGTTTATAGAGATTTTTGCAAACTGTGGGATTCAAACGCCTACTGTAATATTGGCTATTAGAGATATAATTATTATAAGAGTCCTATCCGGCAATATCAATATACAAAGCCCACTCTAAAAGGCCTAAAGTGGAGCATAACAACAGAGCAATTTCTTGTTCAAGCTGATCAGCACTAAACGAGGACTGTACCGATCAATACGTAATAGAAGGGTATTTTTACCGATGCACGCAAAGAGATATTTAACATATAATACCAGCATTACTTATTGCGCCTACTCCCAACCCAAATAAGAACTTAATTATGCCAAAAGCAAGCGAACTAAAAAGAGGGCAAATTATTGATATTAATAACGTCCCTCATGCGGTTAAAACGATTGACTGTAAAAGCCCATCGTCTCGGGGTGCATCAACAATATATAAAATTCGTTATAACAACTTAATTACTCGCCAAAAACTAGACGAGTCCTACAAAGCAGATGAGATGCTTAAGGAAGCCGACTGCCAAAAAGTTAGAGTGCAATACTCTTATCTTGATGGTGATAGTGTTGTTTTTATGGACATCGAAGATTACAGCCAGTACAACTTATCATTAGACGACCTCGGAGAAGATATGCTCTATATCACCGAGGGGCTGGAGGGCATAACTGCACTATTATCAGACGGCAAGGTATTAGGCATAGAGTTACCGCTAGTGGTCGAAATGAAAATAATAGAAACCGACCCGAGTATCAAAGGCGCATCAGCCACCAGCAGAAACAAACCCGCCAGATTTGCGACGGGCCTAGACATTCAAGTCCCAGAATATTTAGGAAGCGGCGAAATAGTTAAAATTAACACCACGACGGGGAAATTCATGTCACGGGCCTAATGCCTTCCTCAGAAGCACTAGACTTTTCCACCTGTATTGACTCAGTCCTACAGGCAATAACAATCACCTTTAACTCTAGCCCGAACTAATACAGATAAATAACGTATTTAACTGTAATATTTTGCCTTTTAGACTTTATATAAAGACAGAGCCATTTGTAACCGTGTCCAGCCTCCTAAAATCTACACTTTCGATCGGGTCGATGACGTTTTTGTCTCGCCTGCTAGGGCTTGCCAGAGACATTGTGATTGCACGATTCTTTTCTGCGGGCGACGAGGCAGACGCCTTTTTTGTTGCGTTTAAAATCCCTAATTTCCTGCGTCGGTTATTCGCTGAAGGTGCTTTCTCGTTGGCTTTTGTGCCAGTATTGACTGAGTATCGTAATCAATTTACCCCCGCCGAGACACGCGATTTGATTGATCGGGTAGCGGGAACGCTGGGCGCCATACTGCTGCTGTTAAGTTTGATCGGTATGGTCGCATCGCCAGCCGTGATTAGCATCGTAGCAGCTGGCTTTATCGACCAACCCGGTAAGTTTCAACTGACTTCAGACATGCTTCGCATTACCTTTCCTTATATTCTGTTCATTTCTATGACGGGCATGGCGGCCGGCATTTTAAACACTTGGAAGCACTTTGCGGTGCCTGCATTTACGCCTGTTTTACTTAATGTCAGCATGATTAGTTGTGCAGTCTGGCTGAGCCCATTACTTGATGCGCCCATCACTGCACTGGCTTGGGGAGTGTTGATTGCGGGTGTTTTGCAACTGTCGTTCCAGCTGCCATTTTTGTATCGCGAAGGTTTACTGCCCAGACCCAAGTGGGGATGGCGTCATCCGGGTGTCCAAAAAATTATCAAACTGATGGTGCCTGCTTTGTTTGGGTCCTCTGTGGCGCAGATCAATTTACTGTTTGATACTTTCATTGCATCATTTTTAGTGTCGGGCAGTGTCGCTTGGCTGTACTACGCGGATCGATTGCTCGAATTCCCGCTCGGTGTTTTTGGTATTGCGTTAGCGACTGTGGTTTTGCCTAACCTATCCGAAGCCCACTTCAAAAAAGGTTCAACCCATTTTAATAAAACCCTGCAATGGGCCATTCAATTGTCGCTGGTGATTGCGCTTCCCGCGACGATTGGTTTGTTTTTGTTGGCTCAGCCGATCCTCTCGACCTTATTTCAATACGGTGCGTTTGAGAGCAGCGACTCATTGATGTCGGCCTATAGTTTGATGGCCTATTGCCTCGGGTTGCCTGCTTTTATATTGATCAAAATTCTTGCGAACGGCTTTTATGCGCGACAGGATACAAAAACACCGGTGCGTATCGGTATTCAGTCGATGATGTTGAATATGGTGATGAATGTGGTTTTTGTGGTAACTATGCTGCAAAACGACTTTATTGCACCCCATGTGGGTCTTGCACTGGCAACCACGACATCGGCTTATTTCAATGCATTGATGCTCGCAATGAAGTTAAGGCAAGGTAATATTATCGAATCATTTAGTGACTATAGCCTGCCGTTATTGCGTATTTTGATGGCTTGCTGTGCGATGGCTGCCTTGATCTTACTGCTTATGCCCAGCATTGAGGCTTGGTCTGACTGGCAATGGTTTGAGCGAACTTATCATTTGGCTCAAATTATCGTTCCAGCCTGCTTGTGTTATTTGCTAATGCTTTGGATAATGGGCTTTCGTCGCAATCACTTTGTACTGTAGGTCGATGATTCATTTATACTTTATCCTTTATCCTTTATTATATAAGCCTTATTAGACAAGCCCGATTCAACAAACCTTAGTAGCTCATTCCCATGCAACTTATCCGCGGTTTACACAACCTAACTCAGCCATTACCACCTAGTGCGGTAACTATTGGTAATTTTGATGGTATCCACTTAGGACATCAGCAGGTTTTGCAGCAGCTCAAAACCATTGCTGATAAAAGCGCTCTATGCTCAACCGTCATTATTTTTGAACCACAGCCAATCGAGTATTTTGCACCAGACAAGGCCCCCAAAAGGCTGTCTCGTTTTCGCGAGAAAATTGCTTATTTAAGATCACATAAAATAGATTATTTGCTGTGCCTAAAATTTGACCAATCGTTTTCTGAGCTTGGAGCAGAAGAATTCGTGCAGGACTTGTTGGTTAACCGGTTGAGTACTAAGCATCTCGTCATTGGTGATGATTTTCGGTTTGGTAAAAACCGAAGCGGCGACTTTGAGTCATTAAAAGGCTATGGCAAACAGTACGGCTTTAAGGTGGATAATACCGAGACCCTTTTATTTGATGACATTCGCGTCAGCAGTACGCGCATTCGTGAGAGCATTCAAAACGATGACTTTACACTCGCTGCGGACCTACTCGGTCGGCCCTATTCACTTTCGGGTAAGGTGTCGCACGGACAAAAACTTGGCCGTCAGCTTGGTTTCCCAACTATCAACATTAAAATGGGCAGCAAAACACTGATAGTTAAAGGAATATTTGCGGTAATCGTCAAAGGTATAGATAATCGAGTGTTACAAGGCGTGGCAAGTTTAGGCACACGTCCAACCGTAAACGGTGTCGATTCGATTTTAGAAGTTTATATACTTGACTTTAATCAGGACGTTTACGGCTATGGTGTCGAAGTTGATTTTTTACACAAGATCAGAGAAGAGAAAAAATTCAACTCACTAGAAGAGTTGAAGGTCAATATCAAACAGGATATTGTTTTGGCTAAGCAATATTTTGAACGACTGAGCTGAATTAGCAGGCCAAGGCCTTAGATAATTAACTGGAAACTGGAATTTTTGTGACCGACTACAAACAGACGCTTAACCTACCCGACACTGCATTTCCTATGCGTGGAAACCTTGCGAACCGTGAACCTGATCGATTGCAAAACTGGCAGGATAAGAACCTTTATCAAAAAATTCGAACCGCTCGTGCGGGTAAAAAACGTTTTATTTTGCATGATGGCCCACCTTACGCCAATGGCAACATTCATATTGGTCATGCAGTTAACAAAATACTAAAAGATATGATTGTAAAGGCGCGCACTTTAAATGGTGAAGACGCTCCTTATGTACCGGGCTGGGATTGCCACGGTTTGCCTATCGAGCATCAAGTTGAGAAGAACATCGGCAAGGCTGATGTCAAAGTTGGCGTCGATGAATTCCGTCAAGCCTGTCGTGACTATGCGCACAAGCAAATCGAAAATCAAAAGGTTGATTTTATTCGACTGGGCATACTTGGTGAGTGGGAAAAACCCTACCTGACAATGAATTACGATACAGAAGCAAACATCGTACGCTCGCTCGGCAAGATTATTGAAAATGGCCATTTGCTAAAAGGCGACAAGCCTGTTCATTGGTGTACTGATTGCGGCTCTTCTTTGGCAGAGGCTGAAGTTGATTATAAAGATAAGATATCACCTGCGATTGATGTGAAGTTTCCTGTCATTGATAAAACTGCATTTTTAGGTGCCTTGACTGGTGACGGACCCACAGAGCTAGGTGAAGGACCGTTGTCGGTCGTTATCTGGACGACGACGCCTTGGACATTGCCGGCTAATTTAGCCGTCTCACTCAACCCTAAATTTGAATATGTTGTTGTTCAAATTAATAGTGAAGCATCAGGCAAAGAATGCATTGTGATAGCACAGGACTTAATGCAGGACGCGCTGGCTCGTTATGGCATCACTGATTATCAAGTGCTAGCATCGGGCAAAGGTAAGTCACTGGATAAGCAGCGGTTGCAACACCCTTTTTATGACCGTGAATCACTGGTTGTGATTGGTGATCATGTCACTCTTGAAGCGGGTACTGGTGCGGTTCATACTGCGCCAGGCCATGGTCTTGATGACTTTATTATTGGTAAGGAATATGGCCTTGATATTTATAACCCAGTGGGTGACAACGGTTGTTTTCTGCCCAATGTTGAAATTTTTGCGGGTCAGCATGTCTTTAAAGCCAACGATCAGGTTGTTGAAATTTTAAAGCAAAAAAACACCTTAATGAACTTTGAAAAATACCCGCACAGTTACCCACATTGCTGGCGTCATAAGACACCGATCATTTTTCGTGCGACACCCCAATGGTTCATCAGCATGGAACAAGGTGGCTTACGTCAATTAGCCTTAGAAGAAATCAAAAAGGTTGGCTGGGTCCCTTCATGGGGTCAAGCTAGAATTGAGAGTATGATAGATAAACGTCCAGACTGGTGTATTTCTCGACAGCGATTTTGGGGCGTCCCAATTCCGTTGTTTGTGCATAAAGAGACTCAAGCATTACATCCAAAAACACCCGAGCTCATTGAACAAGTGGCTCAGCTTATCGAACGCTCTGGTATTCAAGCATGGTTTTCGCTTAGTGCAGAACAGTTGCTGGGCGATGAAGTAGATCAATATTCAAAAGTCACTGATACACTGGATGTCTGGTTTGATTCTGGCACCAGCCACTTCAGTGTTTTGAAAAATGATGATCGCTTGGACTTCCCTGCTGATTTATATCTTGAAGGGTCGGATCAGCATCGCGGATGGTTTCAGTCATCGTTGCTGACATCCTGTGCGATGCATGGCGAAGCACCTTATCGTCAGGTTCTGACTCATGGTTTTACGGTTGACTCGAAGGGATTGAAAATGTCTAAGTCAATTGGCAACGTGATGGCCCCAATCAAAGTCACAAATACACTAGGCGCCGATATTTTGCGACTCTGGGTTGCCTCGACCGATTACTCGGGTGAGATGACTATTTCTGATGAGATTTTAAAGCGCACCGCTGACTCCTATCGTCGTATTCGTAATACATTGCGTTTTTTGTTGGCCAACACCAATGACTTTAACCCCACTAAAGATACCGTTGCAGCAAATGATTTGATTGCGCTTGATCGTTGGATAATCGCTCAGGCGCTTGAACTACAAAACGAACTACGTGAATTATTTGATACTTTTCAATTCCACACTGCGGTTCAAAAAATACACCACTTTTGTTCTGAAAAATTAGGCGGTATTTATCTTGATATCGTTAAAGACAGACAATATACGACCCAAACTGATTCACTGCCTCGCCGGTCTTGTCAGACTGCGATTTACCTCGTAACCGAAGCAATGACGCGTTGGATTACACCGATCATGAGCTTTACCGCAGATGAAGTCTGGGAAAACATGCCTGGAGAGCGTGAAGAGCTTGGTGCTTTTACTGCAGAGTGGTTTGAAGGCTTGTCTTCATACAGTCATCCGTCAATAGAATACGGCACTTGGGACAAACTGATTTTGGTTCGCGCTGAAGTTACTAAAACGTTAGAGACTTTACGTAAAGATGGGAAAATTGGTGCCGGGTTAGATGCTGAGGTGAACATCTTGGCTGATCAAACGTTACTCGATCAACTACTCGTCGTAGAGGACGAACTTCGGTTCATGCTGATTACCTCTGATGCAACTTTATCTCTTTTAGATGAGAGTCATGCCTCTGACAGTATTACCATTGGAGAGGAAGGCAGTCAGCATAAAATTCTGATACAAGCGCAAGCTAGTGAGCATGCCAAGTGCGTCCGTTGCTGGCACCACAGGCCTGAAGTTAGCGAAAGCGAAAAGCACCCTGAACTGTGTGGACGCTGTATTGATAACATCGATGGTTCTGGTGAAAAGCGTCAATATGCCTAACGCTCAACTTAAATTTTTATGGCTTAGTGTGCTGATCATTGTGTTCGATCAGATCGCTAAGTATTGGGCAGTGACACAACTACCCTTTCACCAGACGGTTAATGTTATGCCTTACTTCGATTGGTATTTAACTTACAATCATGGGGCAGCTTTTAGTTTTCTGGCAGATGCAGGCGGTTGGCAGCGTTGGTTTTTTACTATCACCACTATTATCATTAGCACCGTTATTTTCTTTTGGGTTAAAAAACTTGAACCCCATGAGAAAATCACCGCTATCGCTTTAAGTTTGATACTTGGCGGTGCGATTGGTAATTTGATTGACCGTATTTATTTGGGATACGTCGTTGACTATGTCCAGATTTGGTTAGGCAACTACCCTTGGCCAGCTTTTAACGTTGCTGATGCCGCGATTAGCATCGGTGCCGTTATATTGATACTGACTAGCTTCACCGATTCAAAAAAATCGGCTAACTAAAATAATCAATTTAAAACAACACTTTGAACCAGAACCTCAAACTAACCTTTGGAATAAATGAATCAAATAAATCCTAATAGCCTTGTTACCTTGTTTCATCGACTCGGGTTAACTGACGATAGTATTCTAGAAGACACCTTTGGTGACGAACCTTTGACCATTCGTTTAGGCCAAGGAGAAATGGCTGAAGGTTTAGAGCTATCACTGGTTGGATTAAAAGCAGGCGCTGAGCAAACAATCGATATCGGCCCTGACCTCGCTTTTGGTTTTGTAGATGAAACATTATTCAGGTCATTACCACGATCTGACTTTGATGACAGTTTGACATTAGAGCAAGGCTTGATCATTGAATTTTCGACCGACGACGGCAATAGCCTTCCGGGTACCATTCTTGAATTTGATGATGTCGAAGTGCGCATTGATCTTAATCATCCGCTTGCTGGCCAAACTATTCGTTATCGCGTAAAAATTGTTGATGTCGATAATGCCCCATCTCCACCCGACTCTATTACACAGGTGTTGCATTAATGGATATATTGCTTGCTAACCCCCGCGGCTTTTGTGCTGGTGTCGACCGCGCCATTGACATAGTCGAGCGTGCCATCAAGTTATTTGGCGCACCCATTTACGTACGGCATGAAGTCGTGCATAACCGTTATGTGGTTAATGATCTGAAACAAAAAGGCGCCATATTTGTTGATGAACTTGACCAGGTACCTGATGGTTGCACCGTCATTTTTAGTGCGCATGGTGTATCAAAAGTGGTTCAGAATGAAGCTAAAAGACGTGGACTCCATGTCTTCGATGCTACCTGCCCTCTGGTCACAAAAGTACACATGGAAGTCAGTCGCTATAGTCAAAAGGGTATTGAAACTATTCTAATTGGTCATAGGGGTCACCCCGAAGTAGAGGGCACTATGGGGCAATATGATCATTCGAACGGTGGTGATATTTATTTAGTAGAATCGCCCGAAGACGTCAGAACATTAAAAGTTATTAATCCCGATGCACTGCGCTATGTTACTCAAACAACCTTATCTAAAGATGATACAGCCGTTGTGATTGATACATTACGACAAACCTTCCCGCAGATACAGGGCCCACTCAAAGAAGATATTTGCTATGCCACTCAAAACCGCCAAGACGCGGTAAAGCAGCTGGTTGAAACCTGCGATTTGATTTTAATTGTTGGATCGAAGAATAGCTCAAACTCAAACCGTTTATGTGAAATAGCCAAGAACAATAACTTGGAAGGTCATCTAATAGATAGCGCAGATGACATTCAGCTTGCTTGGCTTGAAAACAAAAAACATATTGGATTAAGTGCCGGTGCTTCTGCCCCAGAGCTATTGGTTCAAAATGTCATTGAATTTTTGAAACAACACGGTGCTACGTCGGTATCCTCTTTAGGGTTTAGTGAAGATGTCGTCTTTTCAATGCCCAAAGCATTGCGTTAAACGGGTCTCAGATCGCTCATTAAAACGACTTAATTTCCACTAGTTCTGACTCATCGAGACACTCACGGGCAACCAGCTTATGTTCGATACACCAGTTCGAATTGAGTAGCTCAATGACTTGACCGCTCAAGTCGCGTATCTGACTTTCTTTCTCTGGCGCTTGATCTATTTCACTTTGCGCCCAAGCGTTAAAACGCTCAACCCAGTTGTCGAGTGGATAGCAAACCAGCCCTGTAACGGTATGATAGAGCCGCGCCTGTTCGGTATCCATAAAATATTGGTAGATGCCGTGGACGAATTTTCGCCCCTGGTGCTCTGATTCTCCGCCAGCATCGATCCAAGACTCAAACGCCTGATCTATCTGTTTGGCGGTCGCTACATACGCCTTCATTGCTTGACCTCAGTATTCTAATAATTGCCTATCTAACGCATAAAATAATGGACCTCAAGCGTCAGTACTTTGCTGTAAATGAACTTAGCTCTGGAAATCAGCATGGCCAAGCAAAACTCACAACACTGGGAAGGTGCGTTATTTATGATCGCATTTATCGCAAAAATTTTAAAAGAATAAAGGACAGGCAATCTTCAATTCTCTTCAATTGACAATATACCATCACCCACTTAACATCAAATATCAAGAAAGAAAGGATAACCCTCAGTCCTTAAAGGAAATTACGATGACCCTACCCAGAAAACAGCTTGTCGCCGTTGAAGACACACCGTATTACCATGTTGTTACCCGCTGTGTACGTCGCAGTTACCTGTGTGGTATTGATGCTCATTCCGGTAAAGACTATGCGCACCGCCGACGGTGGATTGAAAACCGTATTCGTATTTTGTCGTCACTCTTTGCCATCGACATTTGTAGCTATGCTGTGATGTCCAACCATATCCATCTTGTCATAAAGTTGATGCCACAAGAGGCCAAGAGCTGGACGGATAATGAGGTGCTCGAACGTTGGACGCATCTATTTACCGGCCCGCTTGCCGTCCAACAACGGAGCGCTAACACATTGGATAGTTCGGCTGACTATGAAGCTCTCAACAGGCTTATTTTGAAATACCGTTACCGTTTCGGTAATTTAGGCTGGTTTATGAAATGTTTAAATGAACCCATTGCTCGTCAAGCGAATAAAGAAGATGGATGCACCGGTCATTTTTGGGAAAGTCGGTATAAATCACAGGCGCTTTTAACTGAAGAAGCCCTGCTCACGTGTATGGCATACGTCGACCTGAATCCTATTCGTGCCAATATGTGTAACACACCTGAAGAGTTGGCTTACACCAGCATTAAAGAGCGTATCTCCACTAGCTTTGACTTAAAGAAGGCTACTGATGACGAAATCAAAAAGCAACGACTACACCATTTCAATGTACCCCTAAAGCCACTCGCTCGGTTCGAAGGTAATGTGACTTCTCGGGAACAAATCGGTATTTTATTTAGCCTGGAAGACTACCTGCAATTAGTGGACATGACAGGCCGAATTATTCGACCCGATAAACGAGGTGCTATTCCCATCAACCTACCCCCAATACTTGAAAGACTATCGATTAACCGCCAACAATGGCTTCAACAAAGCCAGCAGTTCGAAAAGCTTTACGCCTCACGTTTCGCTAAAAAGCGACGAAACCTTAAAAAGACGGCCTGACTAACAATAATCAACCAATAAATAAGAACGCTTCGAGCGTTTGCGGGCAGCTATACCTAGAAAACGGCTTTTTAGGTCAAATTCCATTTTAAATCGCCAATTAATATTTATTTTCTGAAACCGACGGTTTTTTTCGGTTGTAGATTTGGTTATTTTTAATAGTGCCTGTCCTATGTTATTTTTTTAAAAAAGCGACGAAACCTTAAAAAGACTGCCTGATTCGCAATAATCAACCAATAAATAAGAACGCTTCGAGCGTTTGCGGGCAGCTATACCTAGAAAACGGCTTTTTAGGTCAAATTCCATTTTAAATCGCCAATTAATATTTATTTTCTGAAACTGATGGTTTTTTCGCGTCGTAGATTAAGTCCATTTTATGAGTGCCTGTCCTTTATTGTTTTCCCTCATCATTTCCAGTTATCAGAGTGAACAATGCAGTATCAATGAATAATTTAGTATTTTCATCGAGGCAAATAATATCATTACTATTTTGGGAGGCATTAGCCACCAAAATATTCAGTACGATATTTTTATTTAGGGAGTCATAAGCTGTATCCTTAATCTTATTAAAAACAATTTCTTCAACGAATAAAGACATTTTAAGAATTGAAAAAAACCCTTGCTGAACTCTTCTAATTTTCCCATTTTGTTCTCCCTTAGTGTTTTTTCTTATTGTTATTCCTACAGAGCTTATTGCCTTTATATCATCCGGTTCGGATTTGTTGTCAGAGAAATAAGCGTCAATACTCCCATTACAGCTAATATGGCTATTATTTTCTTCAAAGCTGACTCCCAAAAGGCACTCTTCAACAAAATATAAATTTTTAAGCACCACCTTAACAACGCATGCTTTATTTTCCATGTTTTTCAATTCCAATTTTTTCCATTAATAATACACTACTCGTCATACACATAGCTTCGAAAGCCCTATAACGCCGCATTCACCGGTGGAGCATGCTGGCGCGACTTTTTGCGTGTTTTTGCAAAAAACGAGACGGTTTGTGGAGTCCGGTGCAATGCTTGGTTAGGTGCATTCTGTATATGAGTAGGCACTTCATTACATGCGTTATTTTCTAAAGCAAAAAAACAAAATAATAACTGGGATAACGAAGGCCCAAATATTGACTACAGCAGCCCAAAATGTTGAAACGTCCCTGAGAAGGTTCATTGTGAAAATTAAAAATATAAATACTACTATTGCATAGGTATATTTTTTCTTTTTGCGGTCTTTGGTACTTTTTGAGATTTCAGTTTTTTTCTTGGTTTCTTCAGTAATTTTAATAAATGATTCTTCGGAGATGCTTCTTTTCCCAACATCTAGCAAGAGAAAATCATACGCCTCTTTCGTTAGGCTTTCCTTGTTTACATAGAGACCTACAATTTCTTCATCGGTTAATGAAGCATATCTTTCTTCCAGTTCTGTGTTTTCTTTAGTGCGCATACAATTTATTCTCCGTACTAAGGATGCTGACCATTTCCTGTCAGCTAACGCCCGGCTCAGCAGCGTAGATTTTTGTTAGCCATTTCAAAATTTTATTGGGCTATAGTTTTTCAAAGTTGATGGGGTCACAATCACCACGCATAACAGATGCTTTAGTTATAAAAGCAGAATCACCAGAACGGCTCATTAAATGAATGAACTCATGTTTACCTGAGCTGTTTTTTAAAAAGTTATAAATTTCGGCAGTTTGACCTGGATAAATAACCATAATGGAAAAGCTATTTTTGCCGCGAGTTAACATTATTACCGTACCACCACTTTCCGTTGAAGATATTATTTTTTTAGTCGCATCAACAAATATAATGTCATATTCATTGTTGTCGAGCTTAGATAATTTAAATATTCCACCAGATATTTTATCATTTCTCCATCCGGCGTCCTTTTTGGTAATCAAGCCAATCTCTGGGTAATAGACCCTACCACTTGGACTGTAACATGATGCGATTTCTACAGAATATGAAGAAAGGCTTATTAGGAATAATGCAATTGTTAATATGATTTTCATTTCTAAATCCTTTTGGTGGCTAACGCCAAGCTAACCAGCCAGCGCCGCCAGTATTGACGGAGCGGCACCTTGGTGCCGCGGTCTGGTTGAGCGTTTTGTTAGCTGAATGTGTTGCATGGATTTCAGTATCGTTTCATTTCTTGGATTTTTTATCGATCGCTGTAATTATCTTACTTTTTATAATCTCTTCAGCAACAGCGGTCGCAATTACTACGCCAACGCTATCTTTGCCACCAAATAGAAAACGAACAGTCGGATAAAGGAGCAGAAACGGTGCGAGAGTAATGCAAAAGAAAGCTCCTATATGATTGTTATTTGCAATCATATAAATTCCTATGGAAAGGCTAATTAGAGAACCCCAATAAAAAATAGAAGACCGTATTCTTTTGTTGTATCTGCCCGTAATCAGCTTAACCGTTTCGAATGGCCATTTGCTTGGTTGAGGCATTGTTTCGTTTTCATTCATTTCTTCAGACCTTGGGCTTAAACGTTAGGTTTTGTGAGAACCAACTGTAAAATCTATTTGCTTTACAAGGAGGGGGCCTGCATCCATATTCCATTCGCACCCTTCACCAAGGCCTAAAACTAATGCGCTAATAAAAATCGGCATCTCTCGATTTAAATAGGAAGAAAATAAAAGTTGATACAACTCTCGATACGGCTCCGGTTCAAAGACTGTATCTAATGCAAGATAATCCAAGCCTCCTTTAAGAACCCCAACTCCATACTCGCTCTCGTCAGAAAGTCCTATGAGTGAAGGTTGCTTAAATGGAATAATGTGTACTTCTAGCAATAAATTTTTATATTTCTTTGGGGTTTTAATCTTTGTATGTATATGTATTGATCCAGAATGAGAGCGTTCTCCCTCACTGAAAGACAATCTTTGGCCGAATCTAATAGATGTTATTTCTGCTAACAAATCGGTCGATTCTAACTCAGGCAATGTGCCTAAATTTTTATAATTTGTACTTAATAGGTGTTTGTTCATAATTTTAAAAGCTAACGCCTCAAACACCGGCTTGATAAAGTTGGCGACTTTTTTGGAACAAAAAAGGTGACAGCTTTATCAAGTCCGAGTGCTTTGACTTGTTAGGGTCTCAGAATTTAATTTCAGGATCTTAGTGCCGCCAATACTTTTGATAAAAGAAATGAATTATTAGGGCGCACACTAAAAGTTAATGATTCTTTTGCATACACTTGGTGCTTCCCTTTTATGTCTACATTGAATTTATTTAACATGCTAATTATTTCCATTGGTTTAAGTGGTGATTCTTTTGTTGAAACCATATCAAAAGAATCGGTAGTTAGTTCGAAGCTGCTTTCGCTACCGACCCATTTTATTCCCACATTACCTTTTACTCTTACCCCTTCCTTCCAAGTCACAACATCTAAATTTCCAGAATCCTGAATACTTAAGCGAATTGCTGCCACAACTTTTTCTATATCCCCTGACCAAAGTGTTTCATTATTCATAGTCACGTCAACAGTGGAGAATGCTCTTTGCTCCGCAATTTCTCCAATTTTTATAAACCCACCATCAAAATTAACAGTAGCATAAGTATATTCACTCTTATCAAAAGCGCCGAGACCGTAGAGTGCCGTTGCGGCAAATATGGTGGCAATAATTATGTGTGACATTTCTTTTTTCATTTACATAGTCCTTTTTTGACAAATATTGATAATTAGTTGCGACATTTTTGCACCCTAACGCTTAGTAGACGTCAAAACGACGTGTTATAACACGTCAAATTGACGTATAATTTCATTAAGTTTATGTAAGTGATTGATTTACAATGTACTGGTTGTAAAAAAACGTCACTTTGATGGAATATTACATTTACTCTCAAGGATGATCCTTTCATGACACAATCTCTTGGTCTGCTAGAAGTCATACGTAATAAAATTCGCGTGAAACATTATAGTATTCGCACCGAAAAAACGTACATTCACTGGATTAAATCATATCTACATTTTCATTCAATGCAACACCCGAGGGAGTTGGGTGCTGAGCATATAGAAAAATATCTGACTCATCTTGCGGTCAACCGCAATGTTAGCGCTTCTACGCAAAATCTGGCTTTTAGTGCCATATTGTTTCTCTATAAACATGTTCTGGACATTGAACTACCTAAGCTAGATGGCGTCACCCGTGCGAAGCCTTCAACTCGGGTTCCCGTGGTTTTTACTGTTGACGAAGCATCACAAGTCATTCGTCATCTACAGCCGCCTTTTTCTCTCATGGCGAAATTACAATATGGTTCTGGCCTGCGTTTAATGGAAGGTGTTCGACTGCGGGTTAAGGATATCGATTTTGAATACAAAACCATTACAGTGAGGGATGGCAAGGGTCGAAAAGATCGGGTAACGCTTCTGCCTGATTCGGCTGCAGACGATCTTAAGTTTCAATTGGGCAAGTCTAGGGAGCTTCATGCCTTTGATCAACAAGCTGGATTCGGCGCAGTATATTTGCCTTTTGCACTCGAAAGAAAATATCCCAGCGCTAACCAGGAGTGGGCCTGGCAGTATGTTTTTCCTGCGAATAGTCGTTCTATCGATCCAAGATCAGGCGTCGAGCGACGCCATCATTTAGGCGAGCAATTATTGCAACGAGCTGTTAAACAGGCGATAAAAAAAGCTGATATTGCAAAGCAAGCCAGCACGCATACGTTTCGTCATTCTTTCGCTACGCATCTTTTACAGGCTGGATATGACATTAGGACAGTCCAGGAACTCATGGGACATAAGGACATACGAACAACTCAAATTTACACCCACGTACTTGAACGTGGTGGAAACGCTGTTAGAAGCCCGCTCGACTGTGTCGAAATTAACCCCAAGAATCGCTAGGCCAACCCTAAAAATGACCCCGCAAGTATTTTTTATCCCACTGCTTACGAAAAACCTCGACCTCACCTTCCCAGGCAATCGATTCTGCTTTAAGGTAAAAGTTCTTTAGGTCACCGATAATAAAAGTATTTGTTTTAGTTTTGGCCTGCCAGTCTTCTCGACTGTATTCCCATACCCACTCATGTTCTGCTTTTGCTGAGGGCGAATCAGTATACTCAATTGAGTATCTGCTCAGCGAGGTCAACCCCATTTCCATTCCGCTATCATCGAATCGTTTCTTTCCGTTGTCTGCGATAATTTCTAAACCATTTAGTCCGCTATCTGGCTCTTTGTAGACGACTCCTTTTGCTCTGACCCCATTGGTTCCAAGCGAATACCGGACCGTAGCTTTTTATAGGATAACTTTGCCAACTCACAGGGGTTTGCGCCTGGTGCGGCAACGACTAACGTCTGTGCCGCTATTGGGTCGAAGTCGGCACGAAAATGGACACTGCTTTTTACGACGAGGATTTTTTGTTCTGTGGGTTCGACACCAAGATGCCGAAAGATTGCCAGGTCGAGACATTGCATTCGTTCGCTACCGACGATAACTCGCACGTCACTGTTGTCGTCAACCACGCGAAGTAAAGCCATTGGCCCTAGTTCTGCAGGTGAGTCTTTGTACATTTCCCCCGTAAACTGAAAGTTTCCATCGGCCAAAGCGTCAACTTTGAAACGTGAATTGATCGGCAATACGCCTGCTAGACCACTCTTTGCGCCCAATGATGCTTGAAACTCATTGCCTAGCCCAGTTTGATGAGCAAGCCTGGCGACTTCTGGATCATGCATGAGTGCCAGCACTGCTGACTGCGCTTGATTTCGAATGAGGGCTTCGAGCAAGCCTGTCGTGTCTGATGTTGCGCCAGCCCCAGAATTATCTTGAGCATCCGCTAATACGACCGGTTTGTTTACTGTGTTCTTCATGGCCCATTGTACAGCTTGATCGGGTGTTAACAGGTTGATATCAAACAGTGATTCAGCCTCGGTAACCTGGGCCAATAAGTCATCCAGAATTGAGTCGACCTCGGCCTGGTTGCTACCATAGGCTAAAATAGTTGCACCACACTCGAGTATGTCAGCGGGCGGAAAACCACAGGCAAATTCGGCATATAAACGGCTCGTGGTATTTTGTTCTACCTGGCTCACGGCCTGATAAATCGATCGGCAGGGTTCGAGGTCAGTACACTGGGCTGTGAGCGGAATCAGGAATGGAACTTTGCGCATACCGCTAACCAGCTTTTCGCCTTTTAATGCGGCATCCATGAGTTGATAAGCGCGTGCACCTGTCTCTGCCATGTCTAGATGAGGGTAGGTTCGAAACATAGTTATAGCTGTCGCATGCGCTACCATCTCTTCAGTCACATTTGCATGCAGGTCGAGACTAACGATGACCGGCATATGAGAGCCGACAATGGCTCTCATACGTCGCAATAATTCACCTTCACCATCTTCAAAATGTTCGGTAACCATTGCACCGTGTAAATCGAGATATACGCCATCCAGATTTTGGGCTGCACGTAACGATGCACAAAACTTATCTGCGATCGTCTCAAATGCCTCTTCAGTAACATAACTACTCGGCTCAGCCGAACACCAGAGAATTGGGTACAATTCAATTTGATTGTGCTGTGCTGCTTCAATGAATCCAGCAATGGGAATGTTTAAACCACTCATCACTTCAAAAAGTGCTGATCCTTCCGTTAGGCCTGGCCAACCGTCAGTTTTTAGAAATTCAGACAAGGGCGCCTTGTGGGGTGCGAAGGTGTTGGTTTCATGCTGAAACCCACCAATGGCAATGCGAAATGGTATTGTCATCAGTTAAATTCCACCTGTTAATTTGGAGCTATTAATACAGAAAGCCTAAAGTATTCAAAAGCCTGTTTCAATTTCGCAGTTATCTTCATACTGATCCAGGTCTTAACTGGCTAATAACGCCTTTATCAATTGGTCGATATCGGCCTTTTCGTGTGACGCCGATAATGTAATGCGTAATCTAGCACTGCCCGCTGGCACGGTTGGAGGCCGAATGGGCGTAACTTGTATACCGGATCGCAATAGCTTTTCACTGAGTGAGTTCACGCGATTATTATCGCCAATCACAATGGGTTGGATCGCAGTAGCGGAGGGCATTAATTCAAACGCAGTGTTTTCCATACGCTGCTGAAAGTAGGCTATTAATTCCTGAAGTTTCTCTCGTCGCCAATGTTCACGCTTTACAATGTTAAGGCTACAGATGGTAGCGGCAGCAATGGCTGGCGGCGATGCTGTGGTATAAATATAGGGCCTAGCTTGCTGGATCAAGGTTTCGATTAGCACTTCACTACCTGCCACAAAGGCTCCCGATGTGCCAATCGCTTTGCCCAGTGTCGCCATTAAAATAGGTACCTGCTGCTGCCCTAACCCACATTGCTCTAGTAGGCCCGCCCCAGTGGCGCCCAGTACACCAAAACCATGGGCATCGTCGACCATACAAACGCTGTTTGATTCACCGGCTATCTGGCTAATTCGATTTAGGTCGGCACAGTCTCCATCCATGCTGAACACGCCGTCTGTCATGATAAGTTGACGCACAGATGTATCGTCGTCTATCTGCGATAACGCTAACTGAGATTCGAGCTGACTCATATCATTGTGGCGATAGCGTTTTAATTTAGCGCCACTGATTTTTGCAGCATCGATTAAAGAGCTATGGTTGAGTTTGTCTTGATGGATGATGTCGTGACGACCAACTAAAGCTGAGGCAATGGCTAGATTTGCCATATAGCCATTACTAAATAATAACGCTCGATCCCTTCCAGTAAATTCCGCCAAACGCAATTCGCATTCGTGGTGCAGTTGACTATGCCCAGTAATTAAATGAGCTGCACCGCTACCGACTCCATAGTGCTCAGTGGCATTTATAAAGGCTTTTTTGATATCAGCATGGTTGGCTAACCCCAGATAGTCGTTGCTTGAAAAAGACAGGAGCGACTGGCCATTGATAGTGAGTCGAACTGACTGTGCAGAACTAACAACAGACCGCTGGCGATAAAGGCCCGCTTCACGCCTGCGGTCTAGTTCTGGTTTGAGATCAAACATAGGAGAGAGAAGGTTATCTGACCGATCAAATGAACCATCAGATAGTCAGTTCTCTAGGCTAAAGCAATATCCAAGGGATCTTCGACTAATCGACCACTCGCATTAATACCGAGTCTTTCGAATAGCTCTAGATCTTTATTTTCGTCAGGATTAGGCGTGGTTAACAACGTGTCGCCATAAAAGATGGAGTTGGCACCCGCAACAAAACATAAAGCCTGCATTTCGTCACTCATGTCGTTTCGCCCTGCCGACAGTCGAACAGCTGATTTTGGCATCATGACTCGAGCAACGGCAATGGTTCGCACAAATTCGATTGGGTCTAGTTTTTCTGTGCCATATAAAGGTGTGTTTTCGACCTGGACTAGCAAGTTTATCGGTACACTTTGTGGGTGCTCGGGTAAATTGGCCAGTTGCTGCAATAATGCGGCGCGATCCTTATCAGTTTCGCCCATGCCGACAATGCCGCCACAACAGACATTGATATTTTCTGAGCGTACATTTTCCAGTGTGTCGAGTCTGTCCTGGTATTTTCGGGTGGTAATAATATCTTTGTAGTATTCGGGGGACGTGTCGAGGTTATGGTTGTAATAATCCAACCCTGCCTCCTTCAACTTTTTGCTCTGTGGTTGAGTCAACATACCCAATGTGACACAGGTTTCTAGCCCCATATCTTTAACAGCACTAATCATCTCGATGACTTTATGGAGGTTTTTGTCAGTAGGGTTGCGCCAGGCAGCGCCCATGCAAAAACGACTCGCACCATTTAACTTGGCGTTTAATGCGGCTTGTTTGACTTCTTCCAATGGCATTAAACGCTCACGTTCCAGCCCAGTGTCGTATCTTGCACTTTGAGGACAATAAGAGCAGTCTTCTGGGCAAGCACCGGTTTTGATACTCAGCAATGAACTAATTTGAACCGCATTGGGATCAAAGTTCTGACGGTGAGTGGTTTGCGCTTGAAACACTAAATCATTGAAAGGTTGATCAAAGAGCGCTTTAATTTCAGGCAAAGTCCAGTCGTGTCTGATTGCTTGTGTTGGGTCGGTCATAGTTGTCCATTAGCCGCATTCAAATAGATTGCTAAGTTTATTGCAACAAAGGGAATAGTCAATGTCAGGAAGACAGTTTAGAGTTCTAATGTCTCAGGTTTTTAATCATCTGCTTGACCCCAGACTTTGCATTGGCTGCGGCCATCCCCTTCAACCTTCGCAGTATTTTTGTCCAGCTTGCGCGTCGCTTCTCGATTGCATCGAGTCTACTTGCCAACTTTGCGGCCTAGAAAACCACACAAACCACCCTATTTGTCCAGCCTGTTTGCACCATCCACCGCGTTGGCAAAAGATTATTGCCCCACTTATTTATCACAATTTCAGCCGTGATCTGCTCATTCAATTGAAATTTAATGAAAACCTTTACCTTGCGAACAGCCTGGTGAGTCATTTAATTAAGCGATTCCAGCAGCGTAACGGTTACCCTGAAGTATTGATACCGGTGCCACTACACCAAAGCCGATTAATTGATCGCGGTTATAATCAAGCCTTTGAAATTGCTAATATTCTATCGAAACAGCTCGATATACCGATTGATACCCAAGCATTAAAGCGTATCCGACATACCGAAAGCCAGTTAGGACTAAGCGCTCATCAACGAGCAAAGAACACACTTAAAGCATTTAAATATGAATCTGTAATTGAGTATACCCATGTTGCCGTGGTGGATGACGTTATTACCACTGGCTCAACGGCCAATGAAGTGACGAAAACACTGCATCGCGCAGGTGTCACCATCGTCGAAGTATGGGGGTTAGCGCGGGTATTTAAATCAGTTATTTAATATAAAGCTGTCATTTAATTTAGCGCAAACTCAACCGCTTTTTGAGCATGGATTTGAGTAGTATCAAGCAGCTTTATGTTCGTGTCACTTTGTTTGATTAGCATTCCGATTTCAGTACAACCCAGTATGACGGCTTGCGCCCCTTGCTCTGCAAGTTCATCCACTATTTTCAAATACTTTGATTGAGAGCTTGGTAGGCAGTGTCCTAAGCATAACTCTTCATAAATAATGTTATGAATAACTCTCCTATTATCCTCACTTGGCGTCAAAACACTTAGCCCAAACTGCTCAATCAGTCTGCCTTTATAAAAGTCTTGCTCCATCGTAAATGCCGTTCCAAGTAAGCCGACTGTTCTGATTTTTTCATGCTCGAGTATCATGGCGGTTGCATCAGCAATATGTAGGAGAGGAATATCAATAGCCGCTTCAACCTGCGGCGCTACTTTATGCATGGTGTTAGTGCAAATGAGTAAACAATCTGCACCGGCTGCTTGAATATTTTTAGCGGCGTCGATCAATAAGCTGGCGGCTCCATGCCAATCACCTGCACGCTGCATTTTTTCAATCGATTCAAAATTAACGCTATACAAAACAATTTTGGCCGAGTGTAGACCGCCGAGTGCTTGCTTAACGCCCTGATTAATCATGCGATAATAATCTACCGTACTCTCCCAGCTCATACCGCCAAGCAAGCCAATCGTTTTCATTTAGCTATTATCATGATGAAGGCCGTGTCGCCGTTAATATTTTACCAAACGATGCGTACTCACCAGCACCTAGACGGGCCAATGGGGCAACCTTTTCAGCCGAAACTTTAAGTCTGCCCTTATCACTTACCTTGGCACAATCGTCATTTATAAATATTTCTTTAACCTCACCAAACAGCAAAGTCTGACCCTTATTTCCAATTGGTTGTGTTTGGTGGCGCTCACACATTAATGCAATGTTACAATCTTTCAGACGCGGCATATGGTACCCATCAACTGAGGTGGTTGATAAATGACTTGCTAGCACTTCTGATACGCCTGGTGGTAATGTTTCAGACGATTGATTAAGGACATCAAGCTGATTATCACTGGCAATATGAATCACAAATTGTGAACGCTCTCGAATGTTTCTCAGCGTGTCTTTTTCACTGCCATCCTCTTGCAAGTTGATCGACACCACAACCAATGGAGGATCAGTACAAACCGCATTAAAGTAAGAATAGGGAGCCAAGTTTAAACTGCCATCTGCGTTTTCTGACAGTACCCAGGCAATCGGACGCGGCATGATAGTTTGAGTCATGGCAAAGTAAGTTTGCATGTCCGATAGTTCGTCTAGCTTTATTCGCATTTTAGCCTCATCTCAAAAATAGACTGTTATATTAGATATTCAAAAACACAGGAAATCTGCTTGCACTTTGAAGCACCTGAGGCTCTAAAGCTAAACCACATTCAAGTATCGTCGGTTGTATAATGCTGAATACTTTTAAGGTCAGCATACATTTCTACAATTAGTTTTAAATCCCATTGTTAGTTTAAATCTCTTCAATTTTATTGAAAATTAATTAATTTTAATTTCACCAATTATATTGACGGATTAAACTTGATCTCTTGCTGACTAATTTTCTCGGCCCAAATTTTTGGCCCCGTCTGATGAATCGATATACCAAGATAATCAACCGCAACGGTAACCGGCATGTCTTCCAGATCAAATTCATAAATCGCTTCCATACCCAACTCGGGAAAAGCCACTACTTCTGCCGCTTTAATAGCCTGTGATACTAGGTAAGCTGCGCCGCCAACCGCCATAAGATAAACAGACTCGAAGTCTTTGATTGCTTCTATTGCCACTGGACCACGCTCGGCTTTTCCGATCATGCCGAGTAGCCCCGTTTTTTCTAGCATGGTGCGAGTGAATTTATCCATGCGTGTCGCTGTAGTGGGGCCTGCTGGGCCAACGACTTCATTACGAATAGGGTCAACCGGCCCGACGTAGTAAATAAATCTACCCGTCATGTCAACGGGCAGTTCTTCGCCTTTTGCAATCATGTCGACCATTTTTTTGTGAGCTGCATCCCGACCCGTGAGCATCTTTCCACTTAATAATAAAGTATCACCTGGAGACCAGGTTTTTACTTCATCTCGGGTAACAGTATTGAGGTTGACTCGTTTAACATTTTCACCCGTCTCCCGTGTCACCTGCGGCCAGTCTTCCAGACTTGGTGGCACAAGCTTTGCCGCACCACTGCCATCGAGAATAAAATGAGTATGGCGAGTTGCGGCACAGTTCGGGATGATGGCAACCGCTTTATTCGCAGCATGTGAAGGAAAATCCTTTACTTTAACATCCATTACGGTCGTCAGGCCACCTAAGCCTTGTGCGCCAATACCAAGTCGGTTTACTTTATCATAAAGCTCTAATCGCAATTCTTCCGGTCGATTTGAAGCACCACGCTGTTGCAAATCTTGGATGTCGATCGGTTCGAGCAAAGCTTCTTTGGCGAGAATCATCGCCTTTTCAGCAGTGCCACCAATGCCAATACCCAACATACCTGGCGGACACCAACCTGCCCCCATGAGTGGCACCATACTCAGAACCCAATCGACGACAGAGTCAGACGGGTTGAGCATTGCAAATTTTGACTTGGCTTCACTGCCACCACCCTTGGCAGCAACATGCACTTCAACGGTATCACCGGGTACTATTTCGTAGTGTATAACTCCAGGCGTATTGTCACCCGTATTTCTCCGCACGCCATCAGGGTCTTCTAATATTGATGCACGCAATACGTTATCAGGGTTCATATAGGCTTGACGAATGCCTTCATTACACATGTCAGTGACCGACATGTCAGCTTGCCATTGCACATTCATTCCCACCTTTAAGAATACAGTAACGATACCTGTATCTTGACAAATTGGACGTTGCCCTTCGGCACACATGCGCGAGTTTATTAGGATTTGAGCAATAGCATCCCGAGCGGCCGGATTTTGCTCACGCTGGTAAGCCTGGTCCATCGCCTGAATAAAATCGGTCGGGTGGTAGTAAGAAATGAATTGTAGTGCACCCGCAATACTTTCGATTAAGTCTTCTTGTTTGATGACAGTCATAGGTGAGCCTCTAATGAGTTTTAACAATCAAAAATCGTAATTGTTTGGATGAGATATAGCTGCTATTCCCAACGAAATATTTTTGCGCCGATTAACAACAATAGAATGCTTGTAACGATTAATACCAGTAGGTGGTCCGATACCTGGGCGAGTCCTGCACCGTCAATCATTATTTCTCGTGCAGCTTCGATGACATGGGTCAATGGTAATATCGAGGCAAACTTTTGCATCCATGGATGAGCGCCTTCTAACGAAAACCAAACGCCTGAAAGAAACATCATTGGCCAGCTGATTAAGTTAAGCATTCCGTTAGCAACCTCTTCATTTGAGATTCTCGCAGCAATCAATAAGCCGCAACAAATAAGACATATACAGCCGAGTGTAAATACCAGAAATAAGTCTACATAAGAGCCATGCATTCGAAAATCGAGAAAGAAATCCATGCCAATAAAAATGAGGGTATTAACAATCACCAGCAACCAGAGTCGCGACATGATTTGCGCAGTCAGAAATTCTATCGGTTTTACCGGTGTCGCACGCAGCCGCTTGAGCACACCCATTTTTCGATAACGCACGATGACAAAACCGATACCAAACAGCGCTCCCCACATCATATTCATCGCTATCACGCCTGGTATTACCCAATCCAAATAGCGCACCTGGTCACCGTCAACCATCGTTTGGATCGGTGTTTGAACTGCATTAACGTAGGCAGCGATTAAAAGTTTTTCGACGATATAGCCATTGGGTGAAGTCTGGTTGATCCAGTAACGTGACGTTTGAGGGTCGATCAGTAAATCGATTTGATGACGTTCAATTTTCCTCAGATTAGTATCAACCATCTCCACAGGAATAAATTGAATATAACGGGTCGCCATAAATTTTTCGAAGGGCGGGTTGTTTTTTTCTCTCACGATATCTTCCGAAACCAGATAAGCCACCTTGAACTTTTCTGGGTTTTTATCAGTAAAGGCGTAAGCAAATACAAAAATGATTAGTATCGGCAGTAATATGCTCCAAGCTAATGCAGATCTGTCTCGAAAGAATTCGGTATTGCGCGCTACAAATAAGGCGTAAATACGTTTCCATATCATGAGCGTAACGCCTTGCCAGTCAAATCAAGAAATAAGTCTTCTAGATCACGTGCTCGTATTCTTAGATGTGCTAATGGCACTTTCAACTGTAGTAATTGTTCTACGGTTGCATTCACGTCACTGGTCACTATATGGGCACTACCATTTCGATAGGTCGCGCCAAACGTCTCCTTGCCAATCACTGGTAGAATATCCTGCTCACGTAATTGAACCACAACATCATTAAAGTGCCGCGCCAGCAATACATCGGGCGCATCGTGCGCAATGATTTTACCATGATCCATAATTGCAATTTCATCACAAAGTTCGTAGGCCTCTTCCATGTAATGTGTGGTTAATAAAATAGTCGCACCGTTTTCTTTGATACGACGCACCTGTTCCCAAAGATTTCGCCTCGACTGCGGGTCTAGCCCAGTCGTCGGTTCATCTAGAAATAATATTTTGGGTTGATTGATTAAGGCGATTGCGAGCAACAGACGCTGCTTTTGGCCACCCGATAATTTACGCGTATCCTGATGCAAAAACTCTTCTAAGGAATAGTCTTTGACTAATTGCTCAATGTTAGCTGTTTTGGGATAAAAACGGCTAAACTGAACGAGCATTTCTCTCACAGTCACAAATTCCTGTAAGGCCGTATTCTGAAACATAATACCTGCTTCGTTACGAAAATTTTGTCCTAGTGGTTCACCGTTATAGGTGATGCTTCCGGCCGTTGGCGTCTTAATACCTTCCATTAATTCAATAGTAGTCGTTTTACCCGCACCATTAGGCCCCAGTAAACCGACACAACTACCCGCATGAATATTGAAACTCACATCGTTAACGGCAGTTAAATCACCGAAGCGCTTGACCAAATTTGATACTTGTAAAATGATGGACATCAGTGTCTCGAGTATTACGAGCGCGAAGTATAAACAGCCTACCGATTGAAAACCACTGAGGTTGAACAAAGAATATATTGATAGGTCGCTTTCCTCAATCCGTTTAGGCTGGAAATAACGACTGTATTTGACTAATTTGGCTCAATACAGCGAGATATTATTAGTTATGATAAGTTACGCAGCAAGAGAATCAACGACAGAACGCTATCGTTATTGATAGCGCTCTGTTTATTTTTAATGCTTTAAATCAGTTCACCGCGCGCGGGATAGTTATTTGTCACAACAAAATCTAACGCGCCCAATACTTCGCGGAAATGTGGGCGCGCAAATGGCATTGTACTCACTTGGCTCCAGTACAAAGTTTGATCAGGGCGCACCAGAAATAAACCTGGCTCACTAAATTCTGCCGGTTCCTCAAAACCCGTTGAAGTTTTTCCTTTACCGGCTGATCGATGCAAACCCCAAGCCTGCGCTTGATCAACACTGACACCGTAACCAAAATTTATGTTTTTTAATTCCCAATCCAGCTGAGCTTGCTCAGTTCGGGCCTTATCATCACTACTTAATGCCAAAATTGACACGCCTGCCTCGTCAAATTCAGATGCTAGTTTATCCAGTTCTTTTAGATATTTACTGCACAGCGGGCAGTGTAAACCACGATAGAAAACGACCATGGTGAAATTTTTGGGTGATTGCTCTGACAGTGACCATTGCCCTTGTAACGTTTCAACATCAAGTGCAGGTACTGGCTGGCGGGGTTTCAATACGATCATTTAATATTCCTCATTTATGTTGATTAATTTATAGCGGTGTCGATTTGTATTGCTAATATAACCTAACTAATCGTACAATTAGAGACTTATAAACTATAAAAACTATCTTATCGTTCAAATATGGATCGTCTTTCCGCTTTACTTGAATTATTCAGCCCCAAAACCGAAAAAATCGAGTTATTGATTTGTGACCAGTCAGACTTAGTTTTACCGGCTGCTTCAACTATTTCTGTTATACATCGCGGTAATGCGCATATTGCTAGCGAAGATCAGGCCACTGTTTTTCTACAGCAAGGAGACTTGATTTGGGTCACGCAGGACTCTCATCTCAACATAAAGATTGACAGTGATGATTTTGAATTACTCTGCTGCCAGTTGAAGTTTGGACCGGTGAAACTCAACCCTTTATTCGATATGCTGCCACCTATCTTACTAATCAAACACGACGATAACGCTCGCCAGACACTCAGCCCAATTATTCAATTACTATTTGAGGAGAGCCAGCAACACCGTTGCGGGCAGGAAACTGTGCTCGACAGACTCGGCGAGGTGCTGTTAGTTCACGTACTGCGGTTTTTAATGGCGAATCAAAAGGTTGAGTCGGGTGTTTTAGCGGGTTTGTCCGATATTCGGCTCGCTCGCGCCATCACCGCAATTCATCGTGATCCTAAACAACGTTGGAGTATCGAATCACTCGCTTTACTGGCTGGCATGTCACGCACTGCTTTTAATCATCATTTTCACCAGACCGTCGGCTGCCCTCCAGGTGAATACCTGACCCAATGGCGGATACGTTTGGCCTGTCGCTTGCTTGAAACCAGTACTTCCTTAATAAGCCACATCGTTGATCAGTTAGGCTATCAGAGCGAGACAGCATTCTTTCGCGCATTTCGAAAACGAGTTGGAATCTCCCCCAGACAGTACCGCCTCAAAGCCAAAGCTATTTCTGCACAAAATTAGCTCGCGTCAATCCATCGTTCCCGATACATTACGCATCATATTGTTAATACTTTAGGAAAGTAAGTCATGCAAGGTAAAGATAGGGTTGCCGTAATTGGCGCCGGTATTGTGGGTTTAAGCTGCGCTCTGTGGTTACAGAAAAAGGGTTTTATAGTCACCCTGATCGATCCAGAAACGCCTGGGTCCGGCACCTCGTCGGGTAACGCTTGCACTATCGCCGACTATGGTTGTATTCCGGTCAACAATCCGAGTATTTTCAAACGATTACCCTCGTTATTGTTTTCTAAAAATAGCCCTCTAACGGTTAATAATTTTTACGCATTAACTCACCTTCCCTGGTTACTAAAATTCTTATCAAACTGCAGACCTTCACGTGTCACTAAAATTATTGATAGTCTGGGTCTGATTTTACAACAGTCTTATCAAGGATTGAATCCATTACTTGAACTCAGCGAATCACAGCACCTGATGGCCCAAAAAGGTTGTATGCACGTTTATCAAACCCTTGCGGAATTTGAAGCTGCTCGCGCTACCAATGAAATACGCAGGCAACAGGGCTCTGAATATATCGAACTCGATCACGCAGACATTCGCAATCTTGAACCCAATCTTAAGCCCATTTTCGAAAAAGGCATTCTATTCGAAAGTGCGAGTCAAACCCTCAACCCACAATCCCTAAGCACCAGCTATTTTAATCGTTTCCTCAAGAATCAAGGGACATATATTAGTCAACGAGTAGTTGAAACTATCTCTGATGGTGACATCGTGAAGTTAAAACTAGATAGTTCAGATAGCCCCCTCACAGTCGACCATGTTGTTATTGCAGCAGGCGCCTTTTCAAAGCAAATCAAAGGCATTGGAGCGAAGCACTTGCCACTAGATACCGAACGCGGATATCACATTCAATATGCAAACCTGCAATCAAATGTTAGCCGTCCAGTTAGCTGGACCCAAGCAGGTATCTATGCGACACCGATGAATGAAGGTTTGCGGTTCGCCGGTACTGTTGAAATAGCCGGTAATAGCCTCAAGAAAAATCAACAAGTCTTAGATTATATTACTAAGAAGGCTGGCCAAATGTTTGACCTGCCTCATCAACCCGATCAAGATTGGCTTGGCTTTAGACCTACCCTACCTGATGCGCTACCCGTCATTGGGCATAGCCCGGTATCACACAGAATTATATTTGCTTTTGGGCACCATCACCTTGGCCTGACTCTGGCAGGTATTACCGGAAAACTCATTTCAGAGCTGGTCAATAATGAACCCTTGAGCCTTGACATATCAGCGTTCAGCCCAGATCGGTTTAATTAAAATAGGCGACTATTTTGAACCCGATTTAGGGTCACTCCAGAGCAAAGGTTCAATGTCGCTGCCAAGTAATGTTCTATATCACATAACAACTAGGCTGCAACAGAAACCTCAACAAATTTAATTATTTGGCAACCGCTAGAGATCGAACCGACGACGCCTGATTGATTCAGCAAGATTGTTCAACCGATAATTTATTAGCTTAGTTCACGCCCAATCGAGATGATCAGGCGACGCATCCATTGATGGGCTGGGTTGTGATGAAGGAGTGGACTCCATGCCATTTTCAAGTCAATCGATGGAATACGAAACGGCGGTCGTTTAACCACCAAACGGGGATTGTCTTTTTGCATTCTGGCAGCCCTCTCGGGAATAGTCACGATCAAGTCTTTTTCTTCTGCAAGCAACATAGCGGCCTGATAGTGACGGGTAAAAACACTAATTCGGCGTTTTTTCTTCATTCGAGTGAGAGCTTCATCTACCCAACCTAGGTGCTGTACATCGCCAGGGTTCATACCAACTCCGACTCCCATGCCAGTTTTACTGACCCAAATATGTTGTGCCTGCAAATAACTATCGAGAGTAAAGTCCTGCAGAATTGGATTGTCGACACTGAACAGGCAGGCAAAATTGTCACTCCAGATGGTTTGCTGATGGAATGACTCGGGGATTTCATCAAACCGGTTAATCGCCATATCCACCTTGCCCTGTTCAACGTCCAAAAAGGTCACATCACTGGGCGTCATAATATCCAATATGACGCCTGGAGCTTCCTGACGTAGCCGGCGCAATATCGGCCTTACCAGAGTCGACTCAGCATAATCGCTGGCCATAATCCGAAATACCCGTTCAGATCCGGCCGGGTCGAATGACTTTTGAGGTTGTACCGCTTTATCGACGGTTGACAATACACTTCGAATCACAGGCTTTAATTGTTCAGCTCGTTCAGTTGGCGTCATTCCCTCACTGGTGCGGACTAGCAACGGGTCGTCAAACATTACCCGTAAACGGCGCAAGCTATTACTCATCGCTGGCTGACTAATACCCAGTTGGCTGGCTGCACGGGTAACGTTTCTCTCCCGCAGTAACACATCCAAGTAGGTCAGTAAGTTAAGATCTATGCGCCCAATATTCATGGAATGAATATTAGCTTTAATCCTCATTTATTTCTATTATAGTTTATTCAATACTGCTGTGAGTCACGTTAATTCTTAGGCTGCACTTTTGATAAGTATCAGGATATGGGCAGGATAGATATGAACAATGCTCTTAAGGAATACTTCGCTGGTGAAGCACTTCTGAAAACCTTAGGTGAAAAACTTAACTAGCAATGAATAGGAATATTTTTTCTCTAATAGCTCACGTTAATAAACCAAAGCGGAAGTTTTTACGCTGTATTTTAATTTTTATTGAGTGACCATTAAAAAGGGGTGGTACGATTTTAATATATGACTTCAACTGCCTTTTGATCATTTTGATTACTTAACCAACCGAGTTAACCCGCTAATCTTTATATAGTTTAGGGTTATAAACATCACGTAAGAAATCGCCCATCAGATTGATAGTGATGACAATCACAATCAGGAACAGCCCAGGAATCAGGGTGATCCACCACGAACCTGAGAACAGGTATTCCTTGCCGATACTAATCAATGAACCGAGACTGGGTTCGGTAACCGGCATACCGAGTCCGAGGAATGACAAAGCGGCTTCAGTAATAATCGCATTAGCAATTTGTACCGTAGAAATGACAAAAATAGGCGATAGACAATTAGGCAATATGTGTTTGAACATGATCCGAGCTGGGCCAAACCCCATCACGTGAGCGGCATCAACATACTCCTTCTCTTTTTCAGCCAATACTGATGAGCGCACCGTTCTGGCGATTTGAGGCCATTCAGATAAACCAATGACCAGAATCAAGATTACCATTGCCCAGCTTGAGTAAGTTTCACCGTCGAAAGCACTCTTGACAATAGCGAGCACGATGATCGCGACCATTAGTGTCGAGAAGGATAGTTGCACGTCGGCAATGCGCATCAAAATACTGTCAACCTTGCCACCCATATAGCCCGACACCAGACCAATTGTGATGCCTATCGTGCCTTGAAATAAAACCGCAAAGATACCAATCAATAGTGATACCCGCATACCATACAAAATCGTGCTCCAAAGATCACGACCCTGGTCGTCAGTACCGAATAAAAAACGGGGGTCAGAACCTTCGATCCAGACTGGGGGTAATTCGGAATCCATTAAATCAAGCTGACGCAGATCATAGGGGTCAAAAGGTGCGATAAATGGCGACAGTATGGCAAGGGTCGCCAGTATCAAAAACACCATACTAGAAACAATGGCAACATTGTCACGACTAAAATAATAGAATAAATCTGATTGTTTAATGCGTTGCCATCTCGACAACGGATTGCTTATTTGTTGCTGGCTCATTTATTACCACCCACCAGATCTACCATTGGATTAATAACCCCATAAAGTAAATCGACTAGTGTATTTACCACAACAAACAAGAAGCCAACAAACATGATATAGGCGGTGATTAATGGGATATCGGATCGGTTGACCGCTTCAAGAAACATAAAACCCATGCCCGGCCACTGAAATACTGACTCGGTCAGGATGGTGTAAGCCACCATGATACCAATTTGCACACCACCCACCGTAATCACCGGTAACATGGTATTTTTAAGTGCATGTTTCATATAGACCTTATACGAGCTCAAGCCTTTAGCACGAGCAAATTTAACATACTCAGTGCTGAGCACTTCAAGCATTTCAGCCCGAACCAATCGGATGAAAAGCGGCAGCATGATTGACGACAAGGCAACCGCTGGCATGATGATGTGCAGTAGACCATCACCACTAAAAAAGTTACTGCTCCAGTATCCCCATATCTCAATAGTCTCGCCGCGACCAAATGACGGCATCCAGCCGAGTGTGACTGAGAAGATAAAGATCAATCCAATTGCGGTTAAAAATACTGGGATTGAAATACCAATGACACTAATCGCCATGGTTAATCGACTAAACCAGTGACGTGGTCGTATGGCAGTAAAAACACCGAGCGGAATCGATATCACAATAATGAGTATGGAAGCTGCGAACGTCAGCTCTAGGGTTGCGGGCAATTTTTTAAGAATCACGGTCATTGCCGGTTCTTTAAAAAAATAAGAGTTGCCTAAATCTCCTTGTACCGCACGGCCTATAAAACGGCCAAACTGGACAATGGTAGAATCATTTAAACCGAGCTCTTCGCGAAGTAATTCACGTTCTTCGGATGATATAGAGTTAGCTGCCATTTCTCGGGTGGGATCACCCAGGCTGTCTTGAATGGCAAAGCAAGCAATACTGATGATAGACATCACCAGCATCGCTTGAAGTAGACGCTTTAATAAAAATTGAATCATAGAATTCGAATCATAATAAAGAAGGATATAAGCTGACTCGTATTAACTTCGAGCCAGCTTATGGTAATGATCTAGCCAATTAATCGATGACTAGGTCGCCCAGGTATGGGAAATTCATTGCATTAACGATAGGCTCGATGTTAACGCCTTTGCGAGCAGCCCATGCTAGATTTTGCCAATGTAATGGAATAATCCCTGCTTCTTGATAAATACGTTCTTCTACGGCTTGAAGCATGCTAGCACGTTTAGCTGGATCAGTTTCCTGGTTCGCTGCCATTGTATATTCATCAACAAAACTGCTGCTGTAGTTACCTGAGTTGTAAGCACCCATGCCCGTGTCACTATTAGGTGTCATAGTTAAAAACTCATTAAAATTAGCACTATCTTCAGTATCTGAATGCCAACCAATCATCATGATATCAGCAGCACGGTCGTCAAACATTGGCCAGTATTGTGCTTTAGGCATAGTCTGAAGATCGATTTTGATGTTGATTTTTGACAGCATGACGGCAACTGCCTGAGCAATTTTATCATCATTCACATAACGATTATTAGGTGCCATCATCGTTAAAGTAAAACCATTCTCGTAACCTGCTTCTTTCATCAGATTACGCGCTTCTTGAAGGTCAAAACGGGGTGTCAATTTAGGATTATGACCAAGATAACCCTTAGGGCTCATTTGACCTGCAGTGGTCGCAAAACCTTTCATGATTTTCTTCACGATAGCATCGTTGTTGACTGCATGTACGATAGCCTGACGAACACGAATATCTTTTAGTTCCGCACGACGTTCCTGGTTCATTTGAAACATGATGATGCGTGTGCCGGCCTTAGTCACTAGGTCAGCTTTGCTACTGCTACGAATTTGTCCAAAATCGTTAGGTGAAACGGGTGCAATCATATCAACGCCACCAGACAATAATGCAGCAACACGAGTTTGCTCATCCTTAATCGGAGTGAATACGATTTTATCTACGTTACCTGGTGAACTTTTGTCCCAGTAATCAGCGAAACGTTCGAATTCAATTTTCACGCCTTGTTCGCGAGAGGTTACTGTAAAAGGACCCGTTCCTGACACGTTAGTCGAGGCAAATGATGCGCCGTTCTTTACAATCTCGCCCTTGTCTTTTCCATTACTGTCAGTGCCAGTGTAAAACTTGCGATCCATTGGGAAAATATAAGTCGCAGTATGTAACACCAAAGGATAGGGTCCCGTAGTTACCAAATCGATGGTGTAATCATCAATTACGTTTAGTGCGCTAAAGTTAGTGAAAATACCTTTAAAATCTTGGCTGTTTTTGAGGCGGTCAAATGTCCAGCTAAAGTCAGCTGCAGTCATTGGATTGCCGCTATGAAACTTAACGCCTTTGCGTAAGTTGAATCGGACGGTTGTGTCATTTAATCGCTCATGACTGGTTGCTAAACGATTTTCGAAACCAAGATCTTTAGTCCAACGAATCAATGGATCAAAGGTCATGTGCGCCAGTTGTAAAACACCACCCGATAATTGTTCATGAATATCGAGTGTGACAGGATCTGCGTCATAGGCTAAGCGTAGCGTTTTTGCATCGGCGACTGTAAACGCAAGCATCCCCGCGCAAAACAGACCACCCATTAGCTGTAGTTTATTCTTCATTCTAGTTACTCCTTTAGTGACTTATGATTGTTGATTAAAGTAAATCGACGGTTTTTACGAAAGCCGTCAAAAAAAATAGTTAGAATCTACTGCATTCATTTTAATTCGTAAATATTATCAAACCGAGGCATTAAGCTTAATAGTTCAGCGCTATAAGCATGCTTTGGGTGTTCGAAAAACTGCTCGCTCTGCGCAGTTTCAAGAATTTTTCCATGCCGCATGATTGAGACTCGATCGCACATTTGTCGAATAACCGGAAGATCATGGCTAATAAATAGCATGGTTAAGCCTAATTCATCCTGTAGGTCTTTTAACAAATTAAGAATCTGTGCCTGAACCGATACGTCGAGCGCCGAAGTAGGCTCATCACAAATTAATAACCGAGGCCGACTGGCTAAAGCGCGAGCGATTGAAATACGCTGGCGCTGGCCACCCGAAAATTCATGCGGATATTTTTTACCTGACTGACGGCCCAAACCGACATGATCAAGTAGGTCTCCCACAATTTGGGCGACTTCTGCTTGCGGTGCGATTTTGTGAAACAAGATTGGTTCTGCAATAATATCTTCTATTTTCATTCGTCCATTCAATGACGAATAAGGATTCTGAAAAACCATCTGAATTTGTTTGCGTGCATTTCTGATAGCCACTTTGTCAGGATTACCGACCAGCTCTAGCCCGTCAAATTGAACCGACCCACTATCCGGTCTTTGAAGTCCAGCAACCATACGCGCAATCGTTGATTTACCCGAACCACTTTCACCAACAAGGCCATAAGTTTCACCTTGCTTTATGGTCAAATTAACATTCGATGTTGCCTGCAAATAACGTCGATTGCGTTCAAACATAGCATCACGAGTAATGAACCTTAAATTCAAGTCTTGGATGACAAGCAAGTCATCATTATGAGTATGCCTAACGCCCTGCCCTAACCAATGTGTTGAAACATCAATACTATTCAGGCCTTTCTCTGTTTTTTCAATATATTCAACCAATGGGAATCGGTCTGTCTTGACGTTTGAGCGCGGAACAGCACTGATTAGACTTTTAGTATATTCGTGTTTAGGTGAGCCGAGAATTTGGGCAGTGTCACCAATCTCCACCAGATTACCCCGATACATAACAGCAACTCGATCGGCAACATTAGCAATGACTCCCATGTCGTGCGTCACCAATAAGCACCCAACATTATGTTCACGGCAGAGACCCTTAATAAGCGCTAGGATTTGATCCTGTACCGAGACATCGAGCGCCGTTGTTGGCTCATCCGCGATAATTAGTTCGGGTTTTCCTGCAAGGGCAATAGCAATGACGACGCGCTGACGCATACCACCAGAAAACTGGTGCGGAAATTGTTTAATTCGAATCTCTGGATCGGGAATGCCAACTTGAGTGAGTAGCTCGACTGCATATTGGCTGGCTTGGTGTTGATTCATATCAAGACAATTGACGATAGTTTCAACCATCTGATTTTCAATTGTAAAGAGTGGGTTTAACGAGGTCATCGGGTCCTGGAAAATAAAACCAATGCGAGACCCCCTCACTTTAAGAATTTGTTTAGCGTTAAAGTTGGAGATTAAATCATCATTCAGGTAAATATCGCCAGATGTGACGCGTCCAGGAGCACTAAGTAGTTGGACAATACCATTGCCAATAGTCGATTTGCCTGCGCCAGACTCGCCAACTAGGCCTAAAATTTCACCCGCATTTAATTCAAAGCTAACGTTATTGGCGGCGCGCTCTGTCTTCCCACGCCCGGGGAATTCGATACATAAATTTTTAATCGTTAATAAAGGCATATATGCTAGTTAGGCTGAGTACTTTTCAGTACGGATTGCAGATTGTTCTAAACGACTACAACTGTTCTTCCACTGCTAATAGTAAAGGTTACCATACCAACAAAATACTACCATCTTGACGAGTAAATCGGTACTCAAAGTTTTAAATTGAATCTAATTTATTTCAACCAATCCTAGCAGCCAGTCAACGTCAGGCCTTCTAAAGAAAACGATGCGCCTAACTCTACAGGCAATTTACCAGCATGAATAAGAACAACTCTCTCCGCTTTTGAAACGAGTGTTTTTTTCGCATAACAAACCTTTCAGCGCCTCAGGTGGCTGAGCAAAAAAAATAGCTTTCATTTCACCGTTGACAACTCTACTCCCAACAGCGGAGGTCAAAATATAAGTTACTGTCATGCTGTTTAGCTTCCTTGATCGCTTGAGAAGAAGCTAAAAATTTTATAGTGCCACAGAATTAATTCCCTCCTAATACTTATATTACTAGTGAACTATTATTTAACATCCAGATTAGAAAGATAAGATTGGGCTAGTTTAAAGGCAATAGTTAGTGACTAAGAATTTATTCGTCGCAAATACCAAGGCTAAATTCGGCCCCCATACTTTGCACAATTAGGTGGGTAACTCCGCCACGCTCAACTGCTTGTGCCATACTAGCTAAATCAAAAAAAGCACTCCGGCTAATAAGCGCTTCAAGTCCATTCCGAAAATGAATATAGGGCCGTGGTAGCTGAGTAACTGGATCTGTTTCGACGCGAATAGGGTGGTGTTCATCAGCAACGATGCTATCCCCAAGTGTTGTTGTAAAAGTTAAAGCTTGATGATCACTGCCTTCCATCCGCTCCATAGCTGTTGCTACAAAGGGTGCATCATCGACTCGTATTGCAAGCTTTTCACCAGGTGTAACCAGATAATGAATGTCACCCTCACGACGCAATACACTGGCAAAGAGCTTGACTAAAGCAATGCGCTGAAACGGACGGCCCTCATGAAACCATTTCCCATCGGATTTAATGTGAATATCGATTTCACCGACATGCGCAGGTTGCCAATTCTTCTTGGCATGTCCCGAAGATTCAGCCTGTTTAATACTGATAAGCAATTGATCTAGTTTAGGCATATTTATATTTCGACTAGGATTTATATTTCGACTAGGATTTATATTTCGACTTAAAGACTAATACACACTGATAATGTTTGTGACGACGAAGGCTGTCAAGTCTTCTGCCTAGATTTTGATCCCATTCGGCTAATTTTAATGGAAAAGCTTGAATCAATTGTTCACCACCACAACTTGGTAAAGCTAAACTGTAAGGCTAAAGTGTTAAATCAAACTCAAAATAAACAGGCATGCTTAGCGGGTATCTTCAGACCAAAAAACGACTAAATTGATTAGTTTTTAACCACCATAAATACTCCCTGTCACCCTTGATTAATTACCTAGGCGGCCATCGACTTTTAGTAGTTTAAAGTCTAAGTCAATATTTGTCGGTTCTAAGGCGAGATGTGTCGATTTGAACCCTCACCTAAGACTACAAGTTCTATATTATGCTGATGCCATAGCGAATTGGTGTGCTATGGATTGGTATTATAGGATCAACCAATAAAGTTAGTCAGTCTTTGCAATGCATAGATCAACGAGTGATAATACTCGGTGTGCTAATGAGTTTCTAAACGGTATTCCTACTTCACCGGCCTATTACTTCTCAGATTCTGATGACCTAAACTCAGAATAAATGGCCTTTTTAGATACTGGCAAAGTAAAGCCAAAAGCAAACTCAAATATAGTTTTAAAATTAAACAAAAAACCTAGTGGAAGAGAGCGTTTATGTCCATAGCAGAAAAAAATCCTCAAGCGGTTGATCGTAAAACCAAACGTAATCGAGGTAAGATTAAAGGTAGAGTAGTTGATATTAATGCCCTCCTAGAAGTGCAGTCACTTTTAGGTAGTGCCTCTCGGTCCAAAGACCTACTAATCGAGCACCTACACAAAATTCAGGATAAATTTGGCCATTTGTCAGCACCCCATCTAGTCGCATTGGCTAATGAAATGAGACTGGCAACGACCGAAGTCTATGAAGTTGCGAGCTTTTATCATCACTTTGACATCGTTAAAGAGAATGAGACCGCAC